>Ga0129315_1000370_pt1 | contig 40579 bp, 40 predicted proteins | sample Cm827metagenome_FD_94432 | JGI IMG/M metagenome (GOLD analysis project Ga0129315, IMG submission 94432) | Eastern black-and-white colobus group fecal microbial communities from Wisconsin, USA - Cm827 metagenome | ecosystem: Host-associated > Mammals > Digestive system > Large intestine > Fecal... | reverse complement strand
TGTTCAGCGCTGTCCTAATCTTGACCTAAATGGGCTTAAAAAAATAGGACTAAATCAGTGCAAACCCTTGATTTTACTGGGCTTCTCTTAATTTAGTCCTATTATAACACCTTCATGTCTGGACACCCCAAGCTTCATTGCCAACTCCTCCTGGGACCAGCCCTGCTGTTTTCTGAGTTTCATGATTTTTTCTGCTAAGATCATTTCTTTTTCTCCTCTCCTAAGATGGCTTTATCCTACCAGCCCGGATAGTTGCACGCCACCAAGCCACCTTGGAAATCTGTCAACTGCCAGTTGCAATCAGGTATTTTCCGCCTTTTTCCCATACCGTATGCAAAAAAGTCCTGTCAGATCTGCCAGCCCCCATCCAATCGGAATGGCTGCCCAGATCCCCACTTCTCCGATCCTTGCAGAAAGCAGATAAGCCAAAAGCACCCGCATCCCCAGAGAGATCACCGTAAGAACCACCGACATTTCCGGCCGCTTCACCCCACGGTAATATCCATACAATAAAAACAGACAGCCGATACCACAGTAAAAGGCTCCTTCTATCCGTAAATAGCCTATGCCACATGCGATCACCTCCGCCTCCCTGGCACTTATAAAGATTTTCATAAGGGGCTCCGCAAAAATACAGATCACCGCCCCGTAATTCTGCGCCACAAAGGTTGCATAGGCATTGCCGAAATCCTGCACCGCCGATCCGGCAAGAGCTCTTTGCATTTGAAAAAAACATAACAGGTGATCCCAATTCCGGAAAGGAATTGTGCAAGAATGGTTGCAAAAGCTACCCCCCTTATGCCCCATCTCCAAACTGCCACAAACAAAAGGGCAAGTCCCACATTTACAAGGGCAGACACCGCCAAAAACCAAAGTGGGACAGCCGAATTTCCCAGCGCCCTGAGCAGGCAGGCAAAAAAGTTGTAAAGAGATGTTGCAAGAATTCCTGCAAAAATAATCAGCAGATATTCCCTCATGCCATCCCAGACTTCGGCTGGCACCTTCAGGAAATGTAAAATAGGATCCAAAAACAGATAAACCGCTATGTTTAAGATGACGGTCACTGACATGATCAGAACAAATCCATGATACACGGACGCCTTTAGTGCCTCTTTTTCTCCTTTTCCCTTATATATAGAAAAAAGGGCTCCGGCTCCCATGCTAAGCCCCAGGAAGATAGAGGTCAGAAAGGTCATCAGCGCATAGGCTGAGCCCACCGCTGCCAGGGCGTTTCTCCCCAGCACTCTTCCTACAATCAGTGTATCTGCAATATTATAAAGCTGCTGAAGCATATTTCCAGCTATCATGGGAAGGGCAAAAAGAAGCAGAGAACGTGAAATGCTTCCCTTTGTGAGATCGTGATACATACGGCTCCTCTTTCCTGTCAGGTAATCTTAAGATATGACCATGATAGCACACTTCTGCTCCTATTACATCTTTTTCATTTCCTTCAGGTTCTGCCAGATGGTAAACAGCACTCCCACCCAGATAAAGCCAAACGCGATCAGTCTGTGCATTTCTAGCGGTTCATGGAAATAAAAAAGTCCCATCAAAAACTGCAGTGTAGGATTTACATACATCAGAATTCCCGTGAGATAATAAGGGATCTGTCTGACGCCTCTGTTAAATAGCAGAAGGGGAATGGAGGTCACCACTCCTGCCGCCGGGAAAAGCAAAAGCCACGGCCCCTGTAAAACCTGTAAGCCGCTTGTACCGTTTACCTCACAAAAAACGCAGAACAAAAGGGCAAAGGGGGTTACCAGAAGCGTTTCCATGAAAAGGGAAAGCTCCGCATCCAGCTTCAGGCTTTTCTTGACCGCGCCATACACCGCAAAGCTCAGTCCGATCAATACTGCCATGACCGGCACCACCCGGTAAACAGCAATCAGATAGACGACGCCCACAACGGAAAAAAGAGCCGTCAGCTTTTCCAGCGTCTTCATTTTTTCTTTAAAAAGGAAAACGCCGATCGCCGTTACAAAAATCGGTTCCAGGAAATATCCCAGACTGGCGTCCAGCACATGCCCGGAGTTGATCGCATAAATATATACGCCCCAGTTAATGCAGACAAGCACTCCGCTGACCAGGCAGATCCCCAAGGTTCGCTTATCCCGGAAAACTGCCTTTACTTCGGCAAAACGCCGCCGTACCATCAGAAAAACCGCCATGAAGATCATGGACCAGATCACACGCTGTGCCAGAATGTATACGGAATTCACCTCCCGCAAAAGATTCCAGAACACCGTCAGCATTCCCCAACACACATAACAAAGCACTACATTTGCAGTTCCTCTTTTTTTTCTGTCGTTCATCTCTTTTCTCCTTGGTTTTCTAATAAAAAATGGATGCTTTTTGCATTACAACCTTGTAAAAAGCATCCATCCATTTTTCTATTTTATTTTTTGACTCTTTCGTTACTTGGCGGCTTCTTCGCCCTCTCCCTCTGCAGTCTCCGCTTCAGGAACCACATTGTGGACTGCGGTAACCGTCACAACCGGAGTATCCAGATCTGTCAGAATATCAATGTCCTTATTTCCGGCAATTTCCAGATCCTTAACTCTGATGGTATCTCCTACCTCCATGCTGCTGATATCAATTTTGATCTTGTCTACCAGTGCCGCAGGCAGAGCCTTATAGGAAACCTCATGGAGCATTTCCTGGGCTACTCCGGCAGCCAGTTTATCATGGTTGATCAGAACGATCTCTGCTACGGAGTGAACCTTTTCATTGCTGACCAGAGCCTGAAAATCAATTTCCTCTACTCTTCTCGTAAGTGTATTGTAATCAATTTCCTTGATCAGCACATCATATTTCTCGCCTTCCACATCCAGCATCACCTGACTGCCCTTGCCGGCTGCTGCAAGAATACGATCCACTTCCAGCTTGTCCATTTTAACGGGAATGGAGCCTTTGATCTCCCTTCCGAATACGTTTCCGGTAACGTAACCTTCTCTTCTAAGTCTCTTGGCTTTCACATCCATGCTTCTTTTTTCAGCTTTTAAAGTATTCATTTGTCTTTTCCTCCAAAAATCTGATTTGCTTAGCAGCCTTCAACTTTATTTCATCGATAAAGAGGTTTGTTAAGTAGGTCTTCTTTGTTACAATGCAATTATAACACCTATAGCATGGAATGTTTTACCAAATTTTTCTTTTTTCCTTCGATTTTTTTGTGTATTTTTAAACCGGGAGCTTAGCCTTCCTTTTGCTGCGCATATTGTCTGACGTACATATTCCGCATTTTTGCAACGTCGTTCAGGGACAGCTCTGCCTTTACTTTGCAGTGTGCCGCCCGCATGGCGCAAATCACCGCTTTTTCCACCAGAAGGGCGAGAGCCGTCACATCATCCTGTGTATTCCCTCTGACAATGGCGCCTACCCCCGGCACAAAAACTGCATTTTTCTTTCGGAGAATTCTCAGCACCGCAGCTTTTTTGAGCGGTACCGCCCCAATGATCAGTCCGATCATCTGAGCCATATCATCCACCTGCGCCCTTAGATCTTTTCCTTCCTCTGCCCAACTGTATACCGGCGCTGTATTCACCACTTCCACACAGGGAAATACTTTGCGCAGCTCCTCTAACAGCTTTTCCCCCTCCGGGCAAAGCAAAGCTTCTTTCTCCCTCACCATTCGTGACTTTTCTTCGCTGCTGATGCTCTCCTTGCAGATCTCTTCCAAAAGAAATGCCTTTTGGAGAGCTTCTTCCCCTGTCCTTGCACATAGCAGTGCGCCGTGATGCGCCATCAGGATCGTTTGCGCCCCGCTTTCCATGGCCTTTTTTACTTCCTGAACCAGTTTTTCAGAACCCGGAAGACCGTACTTTGCCAGCGCGATCCCTCCAAGCTGCAGCCTTTGCTCCTGTGTCAGCACAAGCTCCTCAAATCCGGCAATGCCAAAGGCAGTTGCAAAGATCTGATGGGTATGGATCACATACTGCACCTCCGGAAACATCTGATAGGCAATACTGTGCACGCCTCTTTCACTGGAGGGCTTTCTCCTTCCCTCCCATTCCCCGGTGAGGAGGCTTACCTTCACAATATCCTCCGGCTGCGTCCTTGTATAATCAAGTCCACTGGGCGTTATGAGAAAATCCTGTTCTCCGCATCTGCAGCTTATGTTGCCCCAGGTTCTTGCAACAAGTCCGGTGTCAAGCAGCTCCCGTCCTGTTTTTACCATCCATTCTCTTGTCTTTTGTTCCTTCACGTTCCTTATTCCTTCCCCTCATTCAATCATTTTACAAGGCAATCTTAACACAGGAAATGCCCCCTGTGCAACAACGGAACAGCTCCCCCATCTGCTACTTTCAGATTGACTTTCCTGCCACTGAAATTTATAATGTAGTCAATTCTAGCAAAGGCGGCTGAAAAACAACGATGGAAGCACTTCGCATTGCTGTCTGTGAGGACAGCGCAATCGAACAGAAAAGACTGATCTTTCTTATAAACGGCTGCGGCATTCCCGCTGTAGTTTCCGCATTTAACAGCGGAGAAGCCCTGTTAGCGGATTTTGGCCGTGGAAAATATGATCTGATCTTTATGGATATTTATATGGAGGGAATGACCGGTATTGACGCTGTCACGGCGATCCGCAGGATCGATTCCCATGTTCCCGTTGCCTTTGCCACCACAAGCACGGAATTTGCACTGGAAAGCTATCGCCTGGACGCCCTGAAATATATTGAAAAGCCCGTTCAGAAAAAGGCTGTCATGGAACTATTAGAGCTTGCCCGTTTTAAAAAGGAGCAGATTCCAAGCCTGCTCCTTCAAATATCCGGTAAAGATGTTTCCATTCCCTTTGATCAGATCACTTACGCTGAACAAATGGGACATGCTGTTGTCTTTCATTTACATGACGGCAGTTCCGTCAAAGCCAGCGGAAAGCTGGACGACTATGAAGACCGTTTTGATATGCAGCCCTTTTTCCGCTGCCACAAAAGCTTCCTGGTCAATCTCGCCTATGCACAGGAGATCGACCCGGAATTTCACATTTTCATCATGTCAGATGGGACAAATGTCCATATCCGCCGTGAGGAATTAGGCGCTGCCAAAAAGGCCCTGCAGGATTTCAGATCCCAAGACCGTTGATCGTATCTGCCGTCTTGGTAACCTGTTCCATACATAATTTCTTTGTATCACCAAATGCGCCGGACATGCTGCTGAAGCCTTCGGTGATCTTATCAAGCGCCAGATTAGCCGCCAGATTTCCAAGTCCAGCAGGCTGAACGCTTCTCTGTACAGAATATTTTCCCTTGCTTCCTAAAATCTGCACCTGATTATTGCGGTCAAGCTGTGGAAATGCAATCACCCATGCAAGGCCGTCCTTCACAAGCTCCGGTTTCCCTGCCTCAAAGTCTACATCCTTGATCGCTTCATACAGTTCTTTTATGGTTTCAAAGCTTCCCTTTAAATTCAGCTTTTCGATCCGTACACCAAACAAATCCCCAAGTCCCATGTTCCATCCTCGCTTCCTGCACTTTTGTCTTTGCCTTAAAAAATTGGCGGCATAGCACCCTATGCCGCCGAAAAAAATTCCCCTTTTGGTTTAAGATTACATTGCATCAACGATGATCTGAAGGCTGTCCATAAGGCTCATCATGGTATCGTTTAATGTAACGGCATCTTCCTCAGTAATAGTATCCTGGCTGATCTCGCCCATCTCATTGATCACATCTGCTGTCTGGTTTAAAATGTCCTCGATGTCTGCATCTGCTTCTACTTCATCAGACATATAGTAGTCAGCAACGATATCGTATGCATCGGATAAGGTCTTGAAGTTATCCTGAAGGATTGCAAAGGTCTCATCAGATACTGCGCCGTCTGCTGCTTCTGCGTCAGCTGCTCCATCTGCTTCCTGCATTCCATCTACAAGCATGGAGAGTGCATCCAGAATATCAACCATTGCGCTGTTTAAATCCTCTGCATCTGCTTCTGTCATGCTGTCCTGTGTGATTTCTCCCATCTGGTTGATCACATCTGCTGCCTTGTTCATAGTATCCTCGATGTCAGCGTCTGCTGCGATCTCATCACTGCTGTAAAGCTCTGCTACTGCATTATAAGCTTCTACCATGGTTGCGTAATTATCCTGCAGAATTTCAAAGGTCTCATCTGATACCATATCGCCTGCATCTTCTGTATCTGCTGTGTCCTCTGCTGTTTCTTCTACTGCAGTATCCTCAGCAGCTGTCTCCTCAGAACCACCGCCGCATGCAGTAAGCAGCGCTGCTGCCATAACACCTGCCATGATCATTGCCAAAAACTTCTTTTTCATAATAACTCTTGTCCTCCTGAACTTTCTTTCTTTTTATTTGTTTTTGTTTCTGAAAGACATTCTATCCAAACAAGCGACAGGTGGCAACTTCCAAAAAAGGAAATTCGGAATGCAAAATTCGTACTTGACTTTTTTATATTTTTATGATAATGCGCCTTCTTTAAATTTCGCAATTTCCTCCAGATATTTTTGTCCCAGGGGGCTGATAGAAACTCCCCTTCTCTTCAGATAACCAATGGTCATCACTTCATCTGACTTCAGCTTTACCGCACAGTAATCAGAGCCGTTCAGATCCTCGCTGATAATTCCGGAGCAGAGCGTATAGCCATTTAATCCGATCATCAAATTCAGCATGGTTGCCCTGTCATTTGCCTTGATCAGCTGTTTGTAGGCATAGGTGCTGAGCACCTCCTCCGCAAAGTAAAAGGAATTGTTGGCTCCCTGTTCAAAGGAAAGGCAGGGGTATTCGGACAGCTCCTCCAGGGCGATCTCATCCTTGCCCGCAAGGGGATGGCCTTTCCAGATATACACATAAATGCCGCAGAGAAAAAGCTCGTGGAATTCCAGGGAAAGCTCCCTAAAAAGCTTTGTCAGCACCGCCCTGTTAAAATCGTTCAGATAAAGAATGCCGATCTCGCTTCTGAAATTCTTTACATCCTCGATCACTTCATAGGTTTTGGTTTCATGAACTGCAAATTCATATTCATCCATGCCAAACTGCTTGACCATTTCCACAAAAGCCTTCACCGCAAAGGAATAGTGCTGCATGGAAACGCTAAACCTCTTTTTGCTGTTCTTCTTTTCGATGTAACGATCCTCCACCAGCCGGTACTGATCCACTACCGCCCTTGCATAGCCCAGAAATTCCTCTCCCTCCGGAGTGATCATTACACCCCTGTTGCTTCTGTTAAAGATCGTGATCCCGATTTCCTCCTCCAGCTCCCTCATTGCCTGGGAAAGACTTGGCTGTGCAATAAACAGTTCCCTTGCTGCTTCGTTCATGGAACCTGTGTCCGCAATGGCTATCACATATCTAAGCTGTGTCAATGTCATGTTGTTTTCCTCTTCCTTCGTAAGAAAAGGCCCCGGAACTGTGGTTCCGGGGCCTGCCCTGTATTCTTCCGACTTTTTTATTATACACGATCAGAAGGATTTATTCAAAGGGGATTACTGCGCCGTCATAAGTGTCGTTGATGTAATTCTTGATGGTGTCGGACTTTAATACATCCACCAGCGCTTTGATCTTATCAGCGTTTTCATTTCCTTCCTTCACTGCGATCACGTTTACATAGGTTTTTGCTGCTTCGGAGTCGCTGCTCTCATATGCAAGGGAGTCCTTTGCTACGGAATAGCCAGCTTCCAGTGCGTAGTTACCGTTTAATACCACATAAGCAACCTCGCCTACTACTCTGGGAACCTGTGCTGCCTCTAATTCAACGATCTCCAGGTTGTAAGGATTTTCTGCAATATCGTTGACAGTTGCCTCAAGTCCTGCACCCTCCTTTAAGGTGATCAGTCCGTTGTCCTGTAACAGAAGCAGTGCTCTTGCCTCGTTTGTGGTATCATTGGGTACTGCAACGCTGTCGCCGTCTGCTACCTCTGCAAGATCTGACTTGGTTCCGGGATAAATTCCGAAGGGTTCGTAATGGATGCCGCCTGCATTTACAAGGTGTGTTCCCTTTTCTGCGTTAAAGCTGTTAAGGTAAGGAATATGCTGGAAATAGTTGGCGTCAAAGTCGCCGCTTTCCACTACCTCGTTGGGCTGAACATAATCATCAAAAACGGTTACCTGAAGGTCATATCCCTGTTCTGCCAGGATCGGCTTTGCCTGCTCTAAGATCTCTGCATGAGGGGTTGCGGATGCGGCTACCTTGATCACCTTATCATCTCCGCCTGACTTGGAACCGCAGCCTGAAAGGGCTCCTACTACAAATGCTCCTGTAAGTAAAATTGCTAAAAACTTTTTCATAATACTTCTCCTCCTAAGAATGTTTCTCTTTGTTCGATAGACAGAGTATAGCATCTCCCTTTTCTTTTGTACAATATTGAAAAAATCTGGCCAGTTATAGGAGATACCTATAACAGACCAGATCATTTTTCAGTACCTTTTATTCTAATTCTGACAGTCCCGTATAAAGCTCGTAGTAACGGCCCTTCTGCGCCAGCAGATCCTTGTGGTCGCCGCGCTCTATGATCACGCCGTTTTCCAGCACCATAATGGCATTGGCATTTCTGACTGTAGAAAGCCTGTGGGCGATCACCAGCGTCGTTCTCTGTTCCATCAGCCGGTCCATTCCCCGTTCAATATGCTTTTCCGTCCTGGTATCTACTGAACTGGTCGCCTCATCCAGGATCAGGATAGGCGCCCTGGAAATCGCTGCCCTGGCAATATTGATCAGCTGTCTCTGCCCCTGGCTCAAATTGGCTCCATCTCCTTCCAGCATGGTGTCATAGCCATGCTCAAGGCGCATGATAAAGGAATGGGCGCTGGCAGTCCTTGCTGCCTGCTCTACTTCTTCATCTGTGGCGTCCAGACGTCCGTACCGGATGTTTTCCCGAACGGTTCCCGTAAACAGATGGGTATCCTGAAGCACCATGGAAATGTTTTTCCTCAGATCATCCCTTTTAATCTGGGTGATGGGGATCTGATCCAGTGTGATCGTTCCCTTGTCAATATCATAAAAGCGGTTGATCAGATTTGTGATGGTGGTCTTTCCTGCGCCGGTAGATCCTACAAAGGCAATTTTCTGTCCCGGCTTCGCATAAAGGGAAATGTCCTTCAAAATAGTTTTATCAGGATGATAGCCGAAGGTCACATGCTCAAGCGTAACGGCTCCCCGCACAGGCTTATAATAATTCTGTTCATCCTCCCTGCACACATCTGCAAGAAAGCCCTCCTGCTTTGTCAGTTCGTTTTGTCTGGGGATCACATAAAAGCTTCCCTGTTCATCAGTTTCCATGCCGATGGCATTTTCAGGGTCTTCCTCCTCCTGCTTTTCATCCATGACGGCAAACACACGCTCTGCGCCGGCAAGGGCTGAAAAAATCGTATTAACCTGCATTGCCACCTCGTTAATGGGCCTGGAAAACTGCCTGGAATAATTGACAAATACGGTAAGTCCGCCTACATCAAAGCCTCTAAGGACGCAGAGGATGCCTCCGATACAGGCTGTCAGGGAATAGCTGACCTGACTTAAATTTCCCATCACAGGCCCCATGATTCCTCCAAAGAACTGGGCCCCGATCTGCTTTCTGCGCAGATCCTGATTTAAATATTCAAACTCTTCCTTTGCCTCCTGCTCATGGCAGAATACCTTTACCACCTTCTGTCCGGTAACAGTCTCCTCAATGTAACCGTTCATGGTTCCGATGGCGGCCTGCTGGGCCTGATAATATTTCCGGCTCTTTCCTCCCACCAGCTTCACAGCCTTAAGCATCAGGGGGATCATCACAATCGTGATCAAAGTCAGCCATACGTTGGTATAGAGCATCAGCGCAAAGGTACCGATAATGCTGATGGTTCCGGAAATCAGCTGTACAACGGTATTGTTCAGCATTTCCCCTACTGCATCCACATCATTGGTAAAGCGGCTCATCACATCCCCGTGATTGTTGGTGTCATAATATCTCACCGGAAGCTTTTGCAGCTTTTCAAACAGCTCGTTTCTGAGCTTCTGAATGGCATTCTGGGAAATGCCGATCATGATCTTCTGCTGCAGGTACTGTGCCAGCACTGCCACCACATAAATAGCAGCCATGACACTGATCCCCTGCAAAAGCTTTGACACGCTTCCCCCGTCAGAGGTCAGTCCGTTGATAATGGGACGGAGCATATAAGAGCCTGCCAGATTTGCAGCAGTTCCGCCTACCACGCATAACAGCACGATAAAAAGCTTCCATTTTTCATGGGCGATATAGCCAAACAGCCTGCCCACCGTAGCGCCTGCATTTTTAGGCTTTCTGCCTCCCATGGCAGCGCCCCTTCCGGGTCTTCCCATTCCCCTTCCCTTGCCGGACGGCATGGGCGCATCTGCATTTTGGGCGGGATTTAATTTCTCCTCATATTTCTTTTTCAGATATTCCAGCTTTCCCGTTTTCATGATGCGCTCGCCTCCTTATCCATCTGGGAATAATAGATTTCCTGGTAGGCCTGACATCCTGCAAGCAGTTCCTCATGGCTGCCCTTTCCCACGATCTGGCCTTCCTCCAGCACCAGAATTTCATCTGCCTCCATCACGGAGGTAATTCTCTGGGCGATCACGATCTTCGTGGTATCCTTCAGGGTGGTGCCAAAGCTTTCCCTGATCTTTGCTTCTGTTGCCGTATCCACTGCGCTGGTGGAATCATCCAGGATCAGGATCTTGGGCTTTTTGATCAGCGCCCTGGCAATGCAGAGTCTCTGCTTTTGTCCGCCGGAGACATTTACGCCTCCCTGTCCCAGCTCTGTCTCATAGCCTTTCACAAAGCCGGACACAAAGCCATCTGCCTGGGCGGCTCTGGCCGCCTGCAGAATTTCTTCCTGGGAGGCCTCTTCATCCCCCCACATTAAATTCTCCATAATAGACCCTGAGAAAAGCACATTTTTCTGTAATACCATTCCCACGCCCTGACGCAGGTTCTGAAGGGAATAATCCTTTACATTTACGTCGTCTACCAGGATTTCGCCCTGATCTGCGTCATAGAGCCTTGGGATCATCTGCACCAGCGTCGTCTTTCCGCTTCCGGTGCCGCCGATAATTCCAAGAACCTTCCCGCTTTCGATCTGAAAGCTGATATGGGACAGCACTGCTTCCTTATTATCCTTATAATAGCGGAAGGTTACATCCTTAAATTCCACCTTCCCGCTTTCTACCTTTTTATCCGGTTTTGCACAGCCCTCATCTGTCAGGGTGACCTTTGTATCCAGAACCTCCGTAATACGATGAAGAGACGCCATGGCCCTGGAGCACTGCAAAAGCACCATTGCCAGCATCATCAGTGACATCAGGATCTGCACAATGTAAGAGGTGAAGGCGGTCAGATCTCCTACCGGCATGGCGCCTGCCAGGATCTGTTTTCCTCCAAACCACACAACTCCAAGGGTTGTCAGGTTCATGATCAGCATCATAATGGGCATATTTAAGATCACCACATTAAAAGCGCTCAGACTGGACTCCTTCAGTTCCTCATTGGATCTGGCAAATTTCTCTTCCTCGTATTCTCCCCTCACAAAGGATTTGATCACCCGGACATTGGTCAGCACCTCCTGAATATTGGAATTCAGGGCATCCAGCTTCTTCTGCATCATATTAAAACGGGGAAAAGCGGTTTTGATTACCAATCCGATCAAAAGTACCAGCACCGGGATCACCACCAGGATCACAAGCGCAAGCTCGGCATTCATCATAAAGGCCATGATCAGCGCTCCGATCAGCATTCCCGGCGCTCTGAGCATCATACGGAGCGCCATGTTAATCAAATTCTGTACCTGGGTCACATCATTGGTCAGTCTGGTCACCAGAGAGCCTGTGCTGTACTGATCCAGATTGGCAAAAGAGAACTGCTGTACCTTCTGAAAGGTATCGCTGCGCAGGTCAGCTGAAAAGCTGATGGCTGCTTTGGCTGCAAAATAAGCGCCTCCCACGCCTCCCGCCATCATAAAAAGCGCCGTGAGCACCATCACTGCCCCCATGGAAATAATATAGGGTACATCATGATTTGCAGCCCCTATATTAATGATGTTGGCCATAAACTTTGGTAAAAGCACCTCACCTACCACTTCCACGATCATTAAAATAGGCCCGATGATAAATGCGGAAAGGTAAGGCTTAATATACTTCCAGTAACGTTTCATAATCTCCTCCTGTTCTTTTATTTTAAGAGAGAGTTATAATAATTCTCTCCATTTTTCATAATTCTTTTCAGATAATTGGAAAGAGCCTCCAGTTCCTCATAGGAAAAATCCCGAAGAAGAAAATCCTCGATCTCCCCAAAATACCGGTGGCTGATCTCAATGGCTTTTTTCCCCTTTTCCGTGATCACCACCCGGTTCATCCGGTTGTCCAGTTCGTCACAGGCTCTGCTGATATGCCCTGACTTTTCCAGCTTCTTTAAGGAAACTGCCACTGCGGCCGGAGACACCTCCAGCCTTTCCGCCAGCATGGTCTGGGTAAAATCCGGGTGAGCTCCCAGCATCATCAGGATCCTGTGCTGGCTCCTGTAAACCCCTGTATCCTTCACTTTTTTGTCAATACAGCGCTTCACAGCCTGATCCGACTGCCGGAAAAGGTTAATGATCTCTCTTTGTTTTTCCTTCCGCTCTTCCTTTTTCATGGTCTGCTCCTTTGTTAATTAGTTAATATTTAACTAGTTAACTTTTTAAGTAGTATACTCCTCCTTTTTCTGAAAAGTCAACCGCTATTTCTATTTTTTTGCTCCACACCGGCCGCACATTTCTATAAAACGCAGGCCGCCAAAAGCTTTCTCAGTCCATAAAAAGCCAGTAAATGAAGGGGATAATACAGATAAAAGAAGTACCGCATGGAAAGCCCTCTTTTTCCATTATAAAAAGCAATGGGCACAAAGGAAAGACAGGCGGTCGGCTCCCAGAAAAAGCTGGCGCAGCCCATGATAAGCTGGGTGCCTTTGTTTTGCCTGAACAGGTACAAAAGCGCTATGGACAAAATGCCCATATAGCGGTAATCCGCATGGATGGCATTACTCAAAAAAGCAGCGGCGCTCATGCAAAGCAGGATGCACAGCGTGCGCAGCACAAGGTTCCGTATCCTTTTTTCCAGACTCTCAATGCCCCAGAGCATCAGCATCCCGATCAGCAGGGTAAAAAATACATTCTGCCCCTTCATGCTTATGGGTTCCCGGTAAAAAGCCAGGTCAAAGGGCACCTCTGAAAGCAGGGCAAACAAAAACAGTCTTGCCCCATAGCGGCTCCTGCTCTTTGTATGTAAAAAGCCCTCTACCAGAAGAAAAATAAAAATGGGAAAAGCCAGTCGTCCTATGAGCAGCCTGCAGACCTGATAGGCCAGATAACAAAAGCCCACGCTTCCCTGCTGCAGCAGTCCCCCTATATAGGTCGATGAGTAATCGCTGACCGAGGTGATTCCATAATAGGCAAGCATGGTGCCTAAAAGAGTATAGGCCCCGTGATCTACAGTCATGGAAATCAATGCAATTATTTTTAAGGCGCTTCCGCTGATCCCTTTTTTCATAACACTCTCCGTTACACAAGCTCTTTGCAGTTCTCCTCCATACTACCAAGCCTTTTTGGCTTTCGCAACTGAGACTTTTGGCGGATATTGCAAACTGGTATTATAAAAAAGTTTCAAATTGGTACTTTTTGATATGCCACTCCCGTGTATAATTAGGTTTCATAAAATACATAACGAAATGAGGAGGCACACGATGAAAAAACAAACAACACAGAAAATTGCATTAACCGGACTGATGGCAGCCCTTTCCTATGTGGTCTTTACCTTTTTACAGATTAAGATCCCTCTTCCCGGAGGAGATGCAACCTCCATCCACCTTGGAAACGCCGTCTGCGTTCTTGGCGCTTTATTGCTCGGCGGCGTTTACGGCGGCCTGGGAGGCGCTATCGGCATGACCATCGGCGACCTTTTGGATCCTGTTTATATTGTATATGCTCCCAAAACCTTTTTATTAAAGTTCTGCATCGGTCTGATCACCGGCCTGATCGCACATAAGATCGGAAAGATCACCATCGAAACAGATACCAAGAAGGTCGCTCTCTTTACCACCCTTGCCGCAGCAGGAGGCCTGCTCTTTAACGTGATCTTTGATCCCCTGGTTGGCTACTTCTATAAGCTTGTCATTCTGGGAAAGCCTGCCGCAGAGCTGACGCTGGCATGGAACGTTGCTGCAACCTCCATTAACGCAGTGACCTCCACCATCGTATCTGTCCTGATCTACATGGCCCTGCGCCCTGCCTTAAAGAAAGCGGGTCTTTTCTTTACCTTAAGCAAATAAGACTGCAAAACAGCTCCCATGCTCGGGAGCTGTTTTTGTTTCTTCTATTTAAAATACACGCTTATGTTTCCCATATTGCAGGTCAGCCTGTAAGTGTCTGCCGCCTGGTGATCCAGGGTTCTTTCTGTAGAAAAGGCGGAAAAGCTGTCGCTTCCAATGTCAATATTGCCCATGGCACAGTCAATTTCATAGTTATGATCCGTTTCCTCTCCTTCCAGAATGAAATCCAGATTTCCCATATCGCAGGTTGCATCCAGTTCTCCGCTGATTGCTCCTTCAAAGGAGCAGTCTCCCATACCGATCTCCAGCTTTGCGTCCTGCACCTGCATCTGATCGATCTGCATACGCCCGGCTCCAATTTCTCCTTCAAATTCACTGGCCTCCATGTCCGAAAGCGTCATCTCTCCTGCACCTATGACGGCATGGATCTTCTGGAATGTGAAACCGGAAGGGATCTCCACAGTGATCTCATTTCCGCCCTCCCCTCCATTTCCAAACCAGGAACGGTTTTCATCCCTTGCAAAACCTTCTATATAAAGAGTACCATCCTTCTCATAATAGCTGCATTTTCCTCCGCCTGTCATGCTGATATGGATCTGCCCGTCCTCTGTATCCTTTTTCTGTACCTGCAGATACCCCATGGACAGATCCAGATCCAGATTTTGCACTGCTGCCGGATCAATCTTATCCTCCACAGTTTCTCCGGCGCTGTAGGTTTTTTCATTAACCGTCAGTGTCTGGAAAAACGGATCGTTGTGACTGTCCAGATTATCAACGCCGTTAAAAAAGGAGTCTATTGCTGCTGCAGCCTGCTTTCCGATCCTGCCCGGAAAAATATCACTTCTGAGCGTTCCCGCCGCTCTGCCTCCTCCGGCTGCCAGGCAGATGGCAAGCATGATAAATCCTATTGCAAAGAAAACTCCTGCCGTGATCAGGCTTCCTTTTATAAACTTTTTCATTTAAGCCGCCTCCTTTTTCCCAAAAATTTTGCGGAAGATATATCCGATTCCCTGACAGATGGCCGGTATCAGCTTTCCTACTAAAAGCACCGTCAGGATCATAAACAAGACCCCAAGTGCGGCGCAGATAAATCCTGCCCCGATCATGCCGATTGCCGCTGCCGGGCCTTCAAGGAAAATTCCAAACCCTACAATCACAAGAGCGATGGCCGTAACATAAAGCGCCAGCGCTGTGGCTCCAAAGCCGATCACCAGGCCGATCACTGCCATAAAAATGCTGAAGATGACGCCAATCACAGATCCTGCAATTCCCAGGATCACGGGAGATAAGAAAATACCTCCTATTACAAGCAGGACAATGGCCCAGCCGGGCAGCGGATCCTTTTTCTGATCCTTTGGAGGCGTTTTTTCTTGCGTCTTCGCTCCGCTCCCTTTCTGCTCATCGGAGGCTGCCTGAACCTTTTCCAGCATAAATCCGTTTTCTGTAAATTCTCCTGCGCCGGTGTTGTCCCCCAGACCATCCTTTACGATCTGTGCAACCTGCTCGGGACTTCCAAGAGCCTTAATAACCTCCTGCTCATTCTCCTTTCCGGCATCATTAAAATAGTCATTATAATATTGAAGTGCTTCTTCTCTCTCACTTGGTGAAATATCAGACAGCAGTTCTTCCAACTGCCTCATGAATTCCCATCTGCTCATTTTATCTCCTCACTTTCATCCCTCAAAGATTTTATTGATTTTTGCTGAATATCTGTGCCATTCACTCTCATACAGATTTAACTGCAGGCGTCCCTTTTCCGTGACCTTGTAATACCGCCTGTTCCGTCCTGCACACTCCATGTCATAGACCTCCAGGCATTCCTCCTTTAGCAGCCGCCTCAGTACCGGATATAACGTAGATTCCGAAAGCTCTATGACCTGTCTTACATCCTGAGTGATCTTGTAGCCATAGGCTCCTTCCGGCTCCCGCGAAACAACAGCCAGCACAATGGCGTCCAAAAGTGCCGCTCCTGTATTAAAAACCATACCCTCGCTCCTTTCTTCCTGATGAAATATTCTTTCCTGGATCCAAAGCTTATGTTTTATAATATTATATACTGTATAATATTGTTTCCTGTTCACTTACTATACGCCATATAATATTGTTTTGTCAATAGCTTAAGAAGAAAAAAATAAGCAGTGGGCAACCGTCCTCAAAAGTTTACTTTTGGAAGCGGTTACCCCCTGTCTATTTTATGTTTATCTTTCTTCTCTTATTTGCCGCCTATCTTTCCATTTTCCAAAAGGCTGCACTGTACGGCTCAAGCTGGCTGCCGCCTCCAAAATCATGGAGCTTTCCTGTGATCAGATCCACTGCCTGCCCGCACCCCGCATCAAAATGAGCGATGTAAGGCTGGTCGTCCGCATTAATGGCTACAAGCACTCTTTCTCCCTCTGTCTTTCTCTCAAAGATACACTGTCTGTTGGTCAGAACCACAGAACGGAAGTCTCCGTAGTTTAATGCCTTTGAATGCTTCTTTGCTTCTGCAAGTCTGCTGATCCATTCAGACAGCTCATTAAACACAGGCGCTTCAAAGCAGGCGCGGAGCGCCGGATCTCCCTGGCTCTTTTCTGCCTTTGCTCCCCACTCGCTTCCATAATATACACAGGGAATTCCCGGCATGCCAAAGCAAAGCGCATAAATCAGGGGCAGATGCTTTTCATTATTTAAAATACTGGCTACCCTGGTCACATCATGATTGTCCACAAAGGACAGCATATGCTTTCCTTTATAAAGAGTCCAGTTCTCCGGCCCAAACTGCCGGAGCAGGGAATGTACGATCTCAAACAGGTTCATGCTGTTAAAGCTGGAATACAATCCCTTATAGCATTCGTAGTTGGTAGCTGAATGAAGCATGGCGTCATTGACCATCCGGTTATAATCTCCGTGAAGCATCTCTCCTAAAAGGTAAAAATCCTCCTTCAGCCCATCCGTAAAGCTCCTCAGCCTTCTGACAAAGTTTTCGTCAAGACAGTACGCCACATCCAGTCTCAGTCCGTCGATCTGAAATTCCTCTACCCAATATCTCACAGCGTCAAAGATATGCTGTACCACCTCTTCATTTTGAAGGTTCAGCTTCACAAGATCATAATTTCCTTCCCACCCTTCATACCATAATCCGTCATTATAGCCCGAGTTGCCTCCCAGATTGATATGAAACCAGTTAAGATAAGGGGAATTCTCCCGGTTGCGGATCACATCCTGGAACTGGTAGAAGCCTCTGCCCACATGATTAAATACTCCATCAAGCACTACACGGATCCCATTTTCATGAAGCTTTTCACATACCTGCTTAAAATCCTCATTGGTTCCCAGTCTGACATCAAGCTTCTTATAATCTCTGGTGTTATAGCCATGTGTGTCGGATTCAAATACCGGTGAAAAATAAACTGCATTGATCCCCAGCTTTTTCATATGAGGGATCCATTCCTCCACCTTGCGGATCCGATGCTCCAACACTCCGTCATTTTCAAAAGGCGCCCCACAAAATCCAAGGGGGTAAATCTGATAAAATACACTTTCATATGCCCACATTTTTTACGTCTCCTTATTTTATCATTTTGTATTTCTACCGGTTCCTATTTTATCATATTCTGTATTCAGGGTATAGATTTTCCACCAAAAAACTGTTTTGACTATTCTGGACAATTTTCAGGTTCTTTTAATTGACTAACCAAGTATTTTTTTGAATTTGCATTTCTGGTCTTGCAGTTTTTTCCTTTTTCCTTTTTTCTATCCACAAATAAAAAAGGGAGATTTTTCGAGAAATCCCCCATTTCCACAAAGTTATCCACAATGACACCCGTGTCATATTTGGTATAATTCGGCGTCATTTCATCCCATGTCCTTCATTTTTCAAAGCCATTCATCCCAGAACCGCTCCACCCGTCTGGCAATAGCCTCCAGGGAAACCTTTTCATAGCTGTCCCATTCTCTTGGGAACATCCTGAGATACTGACTGGTCAGGAAACGTTCATCCAGAAGGGCCACGATCCCCACATCCTCTACCGTCCGGATGACCCTGCCTGCCGCCTGCAATACCTTATTCATACCCGGATATTTATAGGCATAATCAAAGCCGTTTTCTCCCTGTTCATCAAAGTATCTCTTCAGAATCTCTCTTTCATTACATACCTGTGGAAGACCGGTTCCCACGATCACCGCTCCGATCAGGCGGTCATGCTTTAAATCGATCCCTTCACTGAAAATCCCGCCCAGAACGCAGAAGCCAAGCAGAGTTTCCTCCTCCCCCTCCTTATCAAACCGGGACAAAAAGGCTTCCCTTTCCTCCTCATCCATATATTCCTCCTGGACAAGGCACTTTTCTTCCCCTGAAAAGTTTCTCACATAGCTGTCATAGACACTCTGCAAAAAAGCATGGGAAGGAAAAAAGATCAGATAGTTTCCTGCCCGCCTTTGCGTGATCCTATGAATATAAGCTGCAATATTATAATATTCCGTTTCAGATCTTCTGGTATATTTGCTGGTCACATCCTCTGCAATAAAAAGTCCCTTGCGTCTTTGGTCAAACACCGATCTGGCATAGACCTCGTAATCCTCCTGATCTCCCCCCAGCAGGCTCTTATAATATTGAATGGGCAGAAACGTAGCGGAAAAGAGAATGGTGCTCCGCCCTCTGCTCATACATTCCTTCAGATTTTTAGATGGATTTACACAAAACAGCCGGAAAGAAAAGCCTGCATCCGACTCCATCTGGGTATAAATTACATAATTGCGGTCAAGCTTATCGCTTATCAGCAGAAAATGTGAAATCTCAAAGTAAAAATCAAGCACCTCCTGCTTAATGGGGCTTTCCTCATGATCCTCCAGATAGTCGCTCATGATCCCAGACAGTCTCTGTACCGCCCCGATAAAGGGTGCCGCCTGTTCGCTGTCCAGATAGCGGTAGGTCTCACACTCCCGTTTCAGCTCCAGCAGCTCCCTGTTGCAGCGCTCAAGCTGGCGGTACATCCTCCCGTCATAATCCTTCACCGTCCTTTTCAGCGCCAGAAAATCCTCCTTTAAAAGGACAGCGCTGTACATCTCCCTTCCTCTGTCCACCAGATTGTGGGCCTCATCCACCAGGAAAAGATAATCCTCCTTTACTCCTTCCGAAAAGAAACGCTTCAGATACACATGGGGGTCAAACAGATAGTTGTAATCGCAGATCACCGCATCTGCAAAAAGGCTCATATCCAGACACATTTCAAAAGGACACACACTGTGCTTTCTTGCATATTCCTCAATAGTCTCCCTTTTGAAGTTGTCTGTTTCAGTCAACAGGTCGTAAATCGCATCATTGATCCTGTCAAAATGCCCCTTGGCATAAGGGCAATACTCCGGATTACACTGGGTTTCTTCCATAAAACAGATTTTGTCCTTGGCGGTCAATATCACAGACTTTAGGGATAAGCCCTGTTTTCTCATCAGGGAAATGGCCTCGTCTGCCACTGTCCTTGTAATGGTCTTGGCCGTCAGGTAAAAAAGCTTCTGTCCCCGTCCCTCTCCCATAGATTTCACTGCCGGGAACAGTGTGGAAAGGGTCTTCCCTACTCCTGTGGGCGCTTCCAGAAAAAGCTTCCTGCTGTGGTAAATGGTCTGATATACATAGGTGACCAGTTCCTTCTGTCCTTCCCGGTAAGGAAATGGAAAGCCCAGCTTCTTAATGGAGTCCTGCCGCTTTTTCTGCCATTTGGTCTGATAATCCGCCCATTTACGGTATTCCTTCAGGACATCCATAAACCAGTCCTCCAGTTCCTTCATTTCATATTCAAAATGGAAATAACGGATTTCCTCTGTTTCTATATTGCAGTAGGTCAGCCGTACCCTGACCCTTTTTAACTGATTTTGGCTTCCGTAAATATAAGCATAGCATTTCGCCTGGGCTACATGGACGGAGGCTGCCTCTTTCATCTTATGGATATCACGATAGGTTCCCTTGATCTCATCTACCGTTACTGTCACCACATCTCCATAGGCAGGCGGAATATCTGTCAGGGCAAGCTCCGGAATGGCAGCCGCTTCTCCTATGGGCTGTATAATGATCCCATCTGCCCGTCCCTCAATGCGGATATCATAATCCTCTGTATGCATCACATAACGAAGGGACACCTCCGCATGATAATCCGGCCCCATTCTTCGCTGGATCATGCGGTGAATTCTTCCCCCCTCTAACATGCTGTTATCGGCAGTGGTCACTCTTCTGTTGTCAATATCACCGGAACGCAGAATAAATTCTACCAGATTCCTGACCGAAATTCTGATCTCCACTATCCTTTTCCTTCCTGCCATCAAGCGCTTTCTGCTTATCCAAAATCAAGATCTGCCTGCTTTCCTGCCATAAGGTATTTCCTGCAACAAAAAAACTCCCTATGAAGATAGTACGCTATCTCACATAGGAAGTCAATGATGCGTGCAGGGGATTGCCTGCTATCAGCAGGCAAGTGCCAGGCGGTTCATAAACTGTTCAAAGCCTTCGTCATATCCGTTATAGGATACGGTCAGCGGATGCTTTAAATCAAGTCCCAGAACCCCTACAATGGATTTGGCATCTACCACAAATCTGTTATAGGATATATCAATGTCAAAATCACATTTGCTGGCTGCTGCCACAAATTCTTTGACTTCATCAAGTCTCAGCATGATCTTTCGCTGCATCATAAAATCATCACCTTTCTTTAAAATCACTTAAACTAAACTAAAATTTAAGTCAAAAAACGTTTTCCGGTGTTTTATTGAGATTAGCACCATTATCAGTATTTGTAAAGTACTTTTTTTAATACAATGCGGCAGCTATTTTATTCCTCTTTTTTCAAATTCCGTCATATATTTCCGGTACCTGATCGGCAGCATATTCCTTTGAAGAGTTGCGTTTCTGCGCTCCTTAATTGCTATACTATGGAAAAAGCTTGTAAAAAGTTCACTATACCTTTTCTCTCCCTCTGAAAAGGCATGGTCAAATTCAAGCTTCTCCTCTCCTCCCGATATCAGATACCAGTCCTTTCCTGCCGGGTGCATGGCAAATAGGTTGCGTACCTGATCATGGATCACGAAATTTTCAAGGGGCAGTCTGTCTGCAAAATGGGGAACCACAAAGGTAAGCACGTTATTCTTAGGGCCGATAGGCGCATACAGGATTCCATTTTCCAGCTCCCTAAAGCGGATAAACTCAATATGAAAATGAACCTCATTTGCCGTAAACCTGGCAAGCTCAAATACCCTGTGCACATAAGGGTCTGCCAGATTTCCCATAACCTGTCTGCCGTCCCTCATCTTAAGGCCGGTTACCACGGTCTTATAGACCGCCTCTGCCTTATCTGCCTCCCTGCTTGCAAGAGCGCGGCAGATTGCCAGATAGGTCTCTGTTCCCAGCCTGTTTCCTATGGTTCTGGCTACCTTTGACGCTTTGCCTTCATCCACCTGGCATTTCTCATAGACGGCAAACAGTCTGGGATTTTCTTCTTCTCCAAGGCACAGGTGAAGGGTGCTGTGGGGCCTGCGCCTGAGGTAGGCATCATAGATCCCGGTAAAAACGCCCTCCAGGGAATCCGTACATTCCAGATATAGTTCTTCCTCCATATTCATCACCATGCCTTCCAAAATCTGCAAGCTTTGTCCGTCCCGCTCATGCAGGATGTCCTCTGATTGCTGTCCTGTCTCCTTCAGCTGCCTGCGGCAAGTTTCCACTTCTCTTCCAGGGTATCATCAAACAATGAAAGCTGGCGGTACGTCATTCCATCCCGGTCAAAGGGCAGTCTTTCCTTGGGGTTGATCAGGTTTCTTGTAATATAATCCTCCTCCAGCTTGGTGGAATACATCATCCTGCCGCTGCAGGTAATAAAGTAAAGCGCCCTCTTTAAGGTTACCCCGATCTTCTTCAGATCCTCAAAGGTCAGGTTTCCGTTTCTCCTGGCTCTTACAATTCTCTGGGCGCTTTTCACGCCGATCCCGGGTACCCGCAGGATCGCCCGGTAATCTGCCCGGTTAATCTCTACCGGGAACTGTTCCAGATGCCGCAGCGCCCAGTCTGCCTTGGGATCCAGCAAAATATTAAAATTGGGCTTGTCCTCGCTTAAAAGCTCCGAGGCCTGAAATCCATAAAACCGCAGCAGCCAGTCTGCCTGATACAGCCTGTGTTCCCTGAGAAGGGGCGGGCCTCCGGGCAGCGCCGGAAGCTCCTTATCCTCATTAACAGATACAAATGCAGAATAATAAACTCTCTTTAAATCAAATTTCTGATACAGATTTTCTGCTACTGTGATCAGCTGATAATCGCTTTCCGGGGTTGCTCCCACGATCATCTGGGTGGACTGGCCTGCCGGTACAAAGGACGGAGCATTCCGGTACAGGGTCAGCTCATTCTTATTCTGGCTGATGCCCTGCTGTATCTGCCGCATGGGCAGAAGGATATTTTTTCTGTGCTTATTGGGAGCCAGTCTGGAAAGCCCCTCTGCTGTTGGCAGCTCCAGATTTACGCTCATACGGTCTGCGAGCAGCCCCATGCGGGCGATCAGCTCCGGATCTGCCCCGGGGATCGCCTTCACATGAATATATCCCTGAAAGCGGTACTTCGTCCGCAGCTTATAAACTGCTTCATAGATCAGCTCCATGGTATAAGTAGGACTCTTAATGATACCGGAGCTTAAAAATAACCCTTCTATATAATTTCTCCGGTAAAACTGGATAGTCAGCTCGCAGATCTCATCCGGCGTGAAGCTGGCTCTCGGCACATCATTAGACCTTCGGTTAATGCAGTATTTACAGTCATAGCTGCATTCATTGGAAAAAAGCACCTTTAAAAGGGAAATACATCTGCCGTCTGAACTGAAGCTATGGCAGATCCCAGCCTTGGAGGCATTGCCGATCCCTGTGCCATCTCCCCTTCGCTCTACGCCGCTTGATGAGCAGGATACATCATATTTCGCCGCATCAGAAAGGATCTCCAGCTTCTCCATAAGGGTCTGCTCTCTTTCTCCTTCATAAATCTGCAGTTTTTGCTTCCCCGGAACTAAAAAATTGCTTTCCACAGGCGCACCTCTTTCGAACATTTGTTTGTTCTTATCATAGCACACCTTCCTGTGAAAAGCAATCCTTTTTTCGAATGTTTGTTCGTATTTATACAGAAGTACCTGAAAGATACTTGGGCTCTTCCGTCTGCTTTTTGCTCCTGCTTTTTTCCTCATACATCAGCCGGTCTGCCTTTTTCAGGCATTCATCAATCCCGCTCTCATCCACCGCACAATAACCAACGGAAACGGCATATTGATATTCCGTCTGCTCAGCCGCCCTTCGAACCGCAGCCCGGAATTCTCTGCAGGCCTCTTCGAAATCCTCCATCCGTTCCACTTTGGAAAGAACACAGAACTCATCCCCTCCAATACGGTAACAGTTTCCAATCCCTTCAAAGTTTTCCATTAACAGGAAGCCGGTTCTGATGATCGCTTCATCTCCCTTGGTATGACCCAGACCGTCATTGATCTTCTTCAGGTCGTTCATGTCTGTCACCAGTACCACCCAGTTTTCCTTTGGGTGTTCCGTTTTCCATTCCTTTTCCTCTGTCCGGATCTCATTCATTTTCTTTTCAAAGGCAGTCCGGTTTTTCAGTCCGGTCAAAATATCCTGAAAGGCAAGCTTATGATAAAGCTTCTGTTTTGCTTCCTGCACCCGCAGATCTCCCACCTGTCTGAGCGCCCCACATCCCAGATAGCCGATAAAAATCAGGATCCCGATCCTCATGAAAATGGCAACTCTTCCTGAAGGCACCAGATAAAACCATGCAATATCCGCCATTCCAAACACCGCCAAAAGCCCTGTCGCCTTATAAATGGAGAAATCCTTTTTTTCCTGATCGCTTTTCAGCAGATCCAGAAAACTGGCAATCAATCCCGCCAGGATCAAAATAAACAACAGATGGATCAAAGGAGGCATATCGAGGTAATAGCAGACCCCTGTAACCTGTAAGATCTGCATCAAAAGATAAATTCCCACAGACAGCCGGAAAATCCATTTAATATACCACTTGTTCCTCAGGCCATCATAGGTAAGCAGATAGGCGCTGATCAGCACCGGCATCAAACCAAAGCAGGAAAAAAGCACCAGGGACGCCCTTGCAATATTGCCTGTAAAAAGCTGGGAAATACGGGATTCCAGAAGCTCCCAGATACTGATGGTCGCAGTCAGCAGACCAAGATAATACATTCTCGCCGCCAGAAGCCTGTCCTTTATCATCAGGCCGCAGACCAAGACTGCTACGCCAAGGATTAATGCCGTACAGCCAAGCGCTAAAGCCAGCGCTCCCTGCTTCAGCACCATGTAGATCAGCGCTGATTTGTTTCCTGCATAGATTTCAGGAAGCTCTCCCGCATATTTATCTGTTTCCGGTGTGATCTCTATGGTCAGTATCCTGCCTGCACAGTTAACGGGCAGACGGATGAGCCTCCAGTAAGAACCTGAAAGCATGGGAAAGGGCAGCTCCCTTTCCGGTTCCTCATAAATCAAGAGTCCGTTTAAAAACGCCTTGATCTTTGCCTGCTTCACATAAAAAAGAATGCTGTCCCCTGACACATCCTCCCGGGTCAGTTTTCTTTTCAGTACAATGGTGTCTCCCTTCTGGGCTTCTATTTGCAGCGGCAATGACGCATCTAAGCTCTGATCCTTCGTTGAGATCTGGAACTCTCCTTTCAGAAGGCGGATCTCTTCATTGTCAAACCGAACCTTGTCATCCCCAGGGGAGGAACCAACCCACAGCCACAGCACAGCTAAAATCAAATATAGCAAAAGTACAGTAAAGCTTCGTCTCGTTAATCTTTTCACATTCTTCAGCACTGTTTTTTACCCTTTTATCAGTTTCCGGTTCATTTTTACATATTATAACAGATTTCTTCCTATGAAAAAAGCCCCTACGGCAAATAAATTGATAATGCATCTTCACCACCTAATCCGCCCATTACTTCTTCGGTTGCTGTTTTAAGACCAGTAATATCACCAGTAAGAATCCAATGGAAAGCGTTGATACATATAAACATTGAAATTCAGAAGCCACACCGCTTCAAAGATTCTCTACATATCAATAAGTGTAAGCTGCATATCTTCCCTGGAATAAAGCTTGCATCTATTACCCGAATCCTGATATGATATTTTTTCTTCTGCACTGGCCTGAAGTTCTAGCTGCTTACCAAACAGGAAGGTTACATCTTCATCTGTCAGAGGAAAGTGTTCTATACCTCCCGAAAGTTCAATATCAAACCCAGATGTTTTTACCATCTGATATGCGCTCATAATCTCCTGCTTCTTGTATTCTTTTACCTCTTTCTTATCTGTGAAAGCCCGCCGGGGACATCACCCAACGGGCTTGTTCCCGACCTTATAGTCAGATACATATGAATAGTTGTGTTTATCCTGCTAACACTAATGGTATATCCATTGACTTCGTAACAAAATTTGTGTATAATTTTGTTATCAAACAAGGAGGTGTTTTTATGCCAGCAATCAAATCAAGTGCTGATTTAAGGAATAATTACAATGAAATTTCTACATTTTGTCATAATTATCCTGAACCAGTTTTCATTACGAAGAATGGAAAAGGCGATCTTGCTGTTATGAGCATTGAAGCATACGAAGAACTGACCAGCCGCTTTGAACTTTACAGCCAGATTAAGGAAGGAATGGACGATATTGCCACAGGCAATACAAGACCATTTTCCGAAGCTATGGCTGATATCAGGAGCCGCCGCAGCCGATGAGTTATCAGGTTCATATCACTTCCACCGCAGAACACGATATTATGCGGGCTGCGGATTACATCGAATTTACCCTAAAAAATCCCACTGCCGCAGATAATCTGTTAGATGTTGCGACTGAACAGATAGTCTCATTAGCCGACCTGCCACAGAAGTTCCGTCTGGTAGATGATCCGGTACTGGCAAGCTGGGGCATTCGTTTTGTGATAATCAATAATTATCTTGCCTTTTATACGATTGATGAAGAAAAACAGACTGTAATCATCGTCCGTTTTCTCTATCAGAAAAGTAACTGGACTTCCATTCTTCGACAGGGTTTTCCCCTCATTTAAGGAATCTGTTTTTGGCAGGTTCCTTTTTTAGTGCATTGCCTTATAAGCAGCATATTTCTGGTCTTTTTCTTCATTTCTTCAAATTCCTCCTGCTTCTTTACTGCCGACTCAGATGTTATAATCTCTGTTTCAGCCTGTTTGCCTTTCTTCTTTACCTGTCCTGTCTGTCCCTGCTCGAACTCCTTAACTGCCAGTTCTCCCTCTGTTAATACATAGGTGAGTGTCCTGTTCCCAAACATAAAGTGCAGCTTTTTTCCCCTATATACTCATAGAAATTCATTCCATTGAACGAATAAAATCCTTGCTATTTACCCGTTTTCTCCGATGTCATTATCTCTTTTGGAAAAATGGACATGCAATGCCATACTATTAGTAAAAGAAATGCTTTTGGAGGTTTTTATGATGTACAGGGATATGGATCAGCAAATAGAAAACTTTTTCGCCCGTAATCCAAGGCAACCAATCTCTTTAAGCTTTTTCTGGAAGACGTGGGATTGCTGGCAGCCATGTATGCCGATGGACTGCAGCTTAAAATTTTAAATAATGAGGCTGACATTAATTTTGGAGCCATTTACGAGAATGCCATTGCACAGGAACTGCACGCTCATGGGTTTGAGCTCTATTACTTTAACAGCAAAAAGCAGGGTGAACTTGATTTCGTTATTGAATACCAGGGCAGCGTACTCCCCATCAAAGTAAAATCAGGCAAAGATTATACCCGGCATCATGCTCTTTCTGCCGTATTATCCAATGAGCATTATTCTATTTCACAGGCAATCGTATTTTGCAGCGAAAATATCTCAATGGATGACAAAATTTTCTACTGCCCGGTTTACCTGGCTGGCTTTTTAAAGCCCCAGGTTCCTGATCAGGATTTCATTTTCCGATTGGATTTAAGTGCCCTTCAGTAAAAGGAACTTTTCCCTAAAAATGCTATGGGACACCAAAACCATCCCATAGCATTTTTATTTTCAACTCCTCTTAATACTACTGCGCCATCAGATTGGTATAACCCATCAGGCTCTCGTCCACTGCTCTTGCCGCTTCCCGGCCTTCTCTTATGGCCCAGACCACCAGGGACTGGCCACGGTGCATATCTCCTGCCGTAAACACATTCTTCACATTGGTTTCATACTGTCCCGGCTGCGTTGCCACATTGGTACGCTGATTGACTTCCACCTTAAAGGCGTCGGTCACATACTTCTGGCTTCCCAGAAAGCCCGCTGCGATCAGCACGATCTCTGCAGGCAGGGTCTGTTCGGAGCCCGGCACCTCCTTGCTGCTCATTCTTCCGGTAGCAGGATCCTTTTCCCAGGAAAGCTTAACGATCTTTACCGCTTTCAGATTGCCGTTTTTATCCTTTACAAATTCCTTTACCGTGGACTCATAAATTCTGGGATCATGCCCGAAAACTGCAATGGCCTCCTGCTGGCCGTAATCGGTCTTGCAGACCTTTGGCCACTCCGGCCAGGGATTGTTTTCTGCCCTGGTATCAGGCGCCTTGGGCATCATTTCAATCTGGGTCACGGACTTGCAGCCGTGGCGGATGCTGGTTCCCACACAGTCATTTCCGGTGTCGCCGCCTCCAATGATCACCACGTTCTTATCCTTGGTATTTACAAACTTTCCATCTGCAAAGCCGGAATCCAGAAGGCTTTTTGTGTTGGCCTTTAAAAAGTCCACTGCAAAATAAATCCCCTTGGCATCGCTTCCTGGCGCCTGAATATCTCTGGGGTTGGAAGCTCCGCAGGCAAGGACGACTCTGTCATATTCCTTTAAGAGCTTGTCTGCCTTTATATCCTTTCCTACATCCGTTCCGGTTACAAAGGTTACGCCCTCTGCCTCCATCACCTTGATCTTACGGTCTACGATCTGTTTTTCCAGCTTCATGTTGGGAATGCCGTACATCAAAAGTCCTCCGACCCTGTCGGATCTTTCAAATACGGTCACGCTGTGTCCGCGCTTGTTCAGCTGGTCTGCCACAGCAAGGCCGGAAGGGCCGCTTCCCACAACTGCCACCTTCTTGCCCGTCCGCACCTTAGGCGGCTTGGGATCCGCATAACCCTGCTCATAGGCATTTTCGATAATGGCATACTCATTTTCCTTGGTAGAAACAGGCTCTCCGATCAGACCGCAGGTGCAGGCTGCCTCGCAAAGCGCCGGGCAGACTCTTGAAGTAAACTCCGGGAAGCTGTTGGTTTTTTTCAGCCTGTTGTAAGCCTGCTGCCAGTTTCCGGTATAAACCAGATCGTTCCACTCCGGTACCAGATTGTGAAGAGGGCAGCCGCTTGTCATGCCGCAGATGGTCATTCCCGACTGGCAGAAGGGAACGCCGCACTCCATACATCTTGCGCCCTGAAGCCTTTGCCTTTCCATGGGCAGATGCTCATGAAATTCCTTAAAATTCTTGATCCTGTCCTTGGGAGCCACATCCTTTGAGACTTCCCTTTTATATTCCATAAATCCTGTTGGTTTTCCCATAGTCCTGTGCCTCCTTCTTATGATCTTGCAGCCTTGATGGCATAAAATGCCTCAATCTGCGCCTGCTCTGCACTTAATCCTTTTTCCTCCATCTGTACGATGGTGGCAAGCATCTTCTCATAGTCATGAGGAATGATCTTCTTGAATTTCGGCAGATAATCCTTGAAGTGATCCAGGATCATCTTTCCTTTTTCCGAGTTGGTCAGCGCCACATGCTCCTTGATCATTTCCTTTAATTCCAGCACATCATATTTGTTATCCAGCTCATGAGAGGAAACCATTTCCTTATTGATGCGCATATAAAGATCACTGTCTTCATCCAGCACATAGGCAATTCCGCCGCTCATGCCCGCTGCAAAGTTTTTGCCGGTGCGTCCAAGGACAACCACCCGGCCGCCTGTCATATATTCACAGCCATGGTCTCCCACGCCCTCTACTACGGCAACGGCCCCGGAATTTCTGACGCAGAAGCGCTCTCCTGCCACACCGTTGATAAAGGCCTTTCCACTGGTAGCGCCGTAAAGGGCCACATTACCGATGATGATGTTTTCCTCTGCCTTAAATCTGCTTCCCTTTGGAGGATAGACGATCAGCTTGCCGCCGGAAAGTCCCTTTCCAAAGTAGTCGTTGGAATCTCCCACAAGCTCCAGGGTAAGACCCTTGGGAATAAACGCCCCAAAGCTCTGTCCGCCCGCTCCGCTGCAAAGAACACGGTAGGTATCCTCCTCCAGATCATCTCCCAGCGTTCTTGTGATCTCACTTCCAAGGATGGTGCCAAAGGCTCTGTCAGTGTTCTTGACATCCACCTCAATGCTTCTCTTGCTTCCCGTTTTCATTGCGCCGGAAAGCTGCCGCAGCAGCACCTTTTCATCCACTGTATTTTCCAGCTTAAAGTCATATACCTGCTTAGGATCAAAGGTAACCTTTTCCTTTCCGCCCACATAGGGGTTATTCAAGATCAGGCTCAGATCAACCTGCTTCTGCGCCTCTGTCAGATGATCCTTTATCTTCAAAAGCTCTGTATGCCCTACCAGCTCATCTACGCTGCGGACGCCAAGCTTTGCCATATATTCACGAAGCTCCTGTGCAATAAACTTCATAAAGTTCATCACATATTCCGGTTTTCCGCGGAAGTTCTTCCGCAGCTCCGGGTTCTGGGTTGCCACGCCTACAGGGCAGGTATCCAGATTGCAGACTCTCATCATTACACAGCCCATGGTAACCAGGGGCGCTGTTGCAAAGCCAAATTCCTCTGCTCCCAGAATTGCGGCAATGGCAACGTCACGGCCGCTCATCAGCTTTCCGTCTGTCTCTATTCTTACCTTATTTCTAAGGCCGTTCATGATCAGCGTCTGATGGGTCTCTGCAAGTCCAAGCTCCCAGGGAAGTCCTGCATTGTGAATGGAATTTCTGGGTGCCGCTCCGGTGCCTCCGTCATATCCCGAAACCAGAATGACCTGTGCCCCTGCCTTTGCCACACCGGCGGCTACCGTACCCACACCGGCTTCTGACACCAGCTTAACGCTGATCCTTGCTCTGGTATTGGCATTTTTCAGATCATAGATCAGCTCTGCCAGATCCTCAATGGAATAAATATCATGATGAGGCGGGGGTGAGATCAGCCCTACGCCGGGGGTTGAATGTCTGGTCTTTGCGATCCAGGGATAAACCTTTCCTCCGGGCAGATGGCCGCCCTCTCCGGGCTTTGCTCCCTGCGCCATTTTGATCTGGATCTCATCTGCGCTTACCAGGTACCTGCTGGTAACGCCGAAACGGCCGGATGCCACCTGCTTTATGGCAGAGCATCTGTTCACGCCGTCCGGTCCTACTGTCAGTCTGTCATAATCCTCGCCGCCTTCTCCGGAGTTGGAACGTCCGTGAAGTCTGTTCATGGCAATCGCAAGGGTTTCATGCGCTTCCTTGGAAATGGAGCCGTAGGACATTGCTCCCGTTTTAAATCTGGTCACAATGGATTCAACGCTTTCCACCTCTTCAATGGGCACTCCCTTTTTAGGGTACTGGAAATCCATCAGGCCACGCAGATTTTTAACGGACTCCTCGTCATTTACCAGAGCTGTGTACTGCTTGAACAGTTCATAATCCCCTCTTCTGGTTGCCTCCTGAAGCAGATGGATGGTAGCCGGATTATAAAGATGCTCATCTGCACCGCTTCTCATCTTGTGATGGCCCAGGCTGTTTAAGGTCAGATCATTGGCAAGCCCTAAGGGATCAAAGGCCTGGGAATGCAGCTCGTCTACCTGCTTTTCAATATCCTTTATGGTAATGCCCCCTACCCTGCATACGGTATGAGGGAAATATTTATTGATCACATCCTTGTCAATGCCGATGGCCTCAAAGATCTGAGAGCCTTCATAGGACTGAATGGTACTGATGCCCATCTTGGATGCAATCTTTACAATGCCGTGAAGAATGGCGTTATTGTAATCCTCCACTGCCGCATAGTAATCTTTGTCCAGCATATGATTGTCGATCAGCTCCCGGATGGAATCCTGTGCAAGATAAGGATTGATGGCACAGGCGCCATAGCCCAGAAGCGTAGCAAAGTGATGCACCTCCCTGGGTTCTCCGGACTCAAGGATCAGGGCAACTGACGTCTTTTTCTTGGTTACGACCAGATGCTGGTTCAGTGCGGACACTGCCAGAAGGGAAGGAATGGCCACATGGTTTTCATCCACTCCCCGGTCAGACAGGATCATAATGTTTACCCCGTCCCTGTAGGCACGATCCACCTCCACAAACAGTCTGTCAATGGCCTTTTCCAGACTGGTGTTTTTATAATAGGTAATGGGGATCACTTCGACCTTAAAGCCATCCGCCTTCATGCTCTTGATCTTCATCAGATCCGTATTGGTTAAAATAGGATTGTTCACCTGGAGTACATTACAGTTCTTGGGGATCTCCTCCAGAATATTTCCGTCTGTTCCAATATAAACGGTAGTGGAGGTCACAACCTCCTCCCTGATGGCGTCAATGGGGGGATTGGTCACCTGTGCAAACAGCTGCTTAAAGTAATGGAACAGCGGATGCTTTGTCTTGCTCAGCACCGGAATGGGGGTATCCACACCCATTGCCGCAATGGCTTCTGTGCCATTTTGCGCCATGGGCAGAATGCTTGCCTTCAGTTCCTCATATGCATAGCCAAAGGCCTTCTGCATTCTCTGCCTCTCCTCGTAGGTAAATTCGGGAACTCTCTCATTGGGGATCTTCAGATCCTTTAAATGAACCAGATTGCTGTCAAGCCATTCTCCGTAAGGCTGTCTGGAAGCGTAGGTCTCCTTCAGCTCATCATCATCGATGACCCTTCCCTGCACCGTATCCACCAGAAGCATTTTTCCGGGATGAAGTCTTTCCTTTAACAGAATCTTGGAAGGATCGATATCCAGCACGCCCACCTCGGAGGAAAGAATAAGCTGGTCATCATCCGTGATCATATATCTGGAAGGACGTAGGCCGTTTCTGTCAAGCACTGCCCCTAAAATATCGCCGTCGCTGAACAAAATGGAAGCCGGGCCGTCCCAGGGCTCCATCATGGTCGCGTAATACTGGTAAAAGTCTCTTTTATGCTGGGACATGGTTTTGTTGTTTGCCCAGGGCTCCGGAATGGTGATCATCACTGCAAGGGGCAGATCCATACCGCTCATCACCAAAAATTCCAGCGTGTTATCCAGCATTGCAGAGTCAGAACCGGAAGCATTCACCACCGGCAGAACCTTGTGGAGCAGACCATGTAAATGCTCGGACTCCATATTTTCCTCACGGGCAAGCATCTTATCCGCATTTCCTCTGATGGTATTGATCTCGCCGTTATGCACGATAAAGCGGTTGGGATGCGCTCTTTCCCAGCTTGGATTGGTATTGGTTGAAAAACGGGAATGCACCACCGCAATGGCTGATTCATAATCCTTATCCTGTAAATCTCCAAAGAAGGTACGAAGCTGCCCTACCAGAAACATTCCCTTATAGACAATGGTTCTGCTGGATAAGGATACCACATAGGTGTTATCCGAGGACTGCTCGAACACCCTTCTTACAATGTAAAGCATTCTGTCAAAGGCAATTCCCTTTTCCACATTGGCAGGCTTCTTTACAAAGGCCTGCATGATATGAGGCATACATTCCACTGCCTTATGCCCCAGCACGGAAGGATCTGTGGGAACCTCTCTCCATCCCAGAAATTCCAGGCCTTCCTTCTCCACAATGATCTCAAACATCTTCTTTGCCTGATTTTTCTGAAGCTCATCCTGGGGAAAGAAGAACATGCCCACACCGTATTCCCTGTCTTCTCCGATGGAAATTCCAAGAGGGGCCGTTACCTTCTTAAAAAACTTATGGGGGATCTGTGTGAGAATTCCCACACCGTCACCGGTCTTTCCCTCTGCATCCTTTCCTGCGCGGTGCTCCAGGTTTTCCACTATTTTCAGTGCATTTTCCACTGTCGCACGGCTCTTTTTGCCCTTAATGTTTACGCAGGCACCGATACCGCAGTTGTCATGTTCAAATTCCGGACGGTAAAGGGGGGCATCCGGCTGTGTCCTTTTTACATCAAACATGCTTTCCTCCATTCCGAAGCTTACTGCTTCTTTTTTCCACTGATTTCATCCCTGGTTTTTCTTTTCGTAATTAATGATAAAAGAACCAAAAAAGGCCGCAAAGAGCTTTCAACTCGCTCCTTTGCGACCTTCGTAGGTTATCATACACCTATTTAGCCACGTTGTAAACAACTTTTTTCTTTAAATTGTCAGATAATTTGTCAATTCTTCATATTTCACATTATTGTTTCAAAATTGTTCTTATTTTCTTTCCGTCTTGCGCATTTTAGCACATTTTAAACCTCGTCTGCAAAGAACCACTCCATTGCTTTTAGAAAATACTCATGCCAGAATACCATATCATGAATGCCTTTGCCTTCCTGATAAACATGCTTTACCCCATGCTCTTCCAGAAAATGATGGAACTGCCTGTTCTTTTCGATCAGGAAATCCTCCGTTCCGCAGCATAGGTACAGCTCCGGCATCCGTCCTCCCTCCTTCCGGATCCGCTCCGCAAGCACCTCCGGGTTGACGTCCCTTTGCTCTACTGTTTCCAGATCTCCAAAGTGCTGCCTGTAATAGGCATAATTTGCCACCTCGTTGGACTGTCCCGGTTTCATATGGGCTATTTCATGTACGATCAGCGCCGAAGACAGACAGGCCGCCTTACCAAACCGCTCCGGGTAGGACAGGGCCGTATGGAGCGCCCCAAACCCTCCCATGGAAAATCCTGTCACATAGGTTTCCTCCGGGGTCATGGCAAGGCCAAAGGTTTTCCTCACATAATCGATCAGCTCTATGCCTACATAAGAAGCATATTTCTGTCCTGTAGCTTCCCCGTCCAGGTAAAAGCCGTTTTCCCCATTTGGCATCACCATGGCAAAGTTGTATTTCACAGCTTCCTCCTCCAGTCCAAGGGGACTCGCATCTCCCGTATAGCCGTGTAAAAGCAGAATGGTTTTCATCGGCCTCCGGGTATGCGCATTCTGCGCTACGGGCAGATCTTCTCTTTCGTCATTGGGAATGACCATATCAAAGGTAACGTTTCTCCTCAAAGAATTTGAAAAAAATTTAATCGTGTAATAAGCCATTTTTTCCTCCCTTTCTTGTCATATAAATGAGGCATCCTGCTGCGCTGCACAAGGTTACAGCCGCCAGAAGAATAGTGCCTCCAAGGCTCAGCTTTTTAAATGTACCCGCACAGGTAAGTCCGTAAATACATATATTTGCCACTCCGTGGCTGAGAACTGCCGTTTCAAAGCCTCCAAACAGTTCATAAAGAAATGCGATCAAAAGCCCCATCAGGGTTCCATACAGGGCCTGTACCAGATTTCCATGATAGCAGCCAAATAACAGCGAGGACAGCAGAAAGGCCATCCAGAAGCCAAAGCATCGTTTCATGCGGTTATACATCAGTCCTCTGAAGATGGCCTCCTCCACGAAAGGTGAAACCACTCCGTAAAGGACAAGCCCCACCGCAAAGGAAACGCCGTACTGTGCCTGTGCGGTTTCCGCATAGGATGCCGAATGATTGAAAGGCCCCACCAGCGAAAAGAGAAGGTTTAAGCCTATGGCCGCCAGAAAGGAAACTGCTCCGCAGAAAAAGCAGTCTGTCAGCGTTCTTTCCCTTCCGGTTTCTTTTCTTTTTTGCGCAGGGGCGCTGATCTCGCCGCTTACCGCTTTCCAGATAGAGGCGGCGCCGATCAGGATCGCCAGCCCGTTTATAATGCCTCTTACGGTTGCCCCGTTTTCCTCAAGAAAAGCAACGCTCTCCCTTGCCGCGCTTTCCATATAAAGGTTCAGGCCCCCCCAGAGCAGGATCTCCGCCACATCATGGATCACATAATAAATAAGAAGTGGGATCAGAATGTAAGCCACTCTCCGAAGAGAGCTCCACTCTCTCATCTGTTCCCGTTCCACGCGCATCTGTAATATTTTCCAAGTATTCATTTCAACCTTTCTTCCCTGCAGGCATCATCCAATTCCGCAAAAGTCTTTTTGCCACTGCTTAGCAGGTCAGGAAAACAGCAAGCTCCTCCATATTCTCTGCAATATAGTCCGCTCCCGCTTCCTCCAGCTCTCCTTCTCCTGCAAATCCAAATCTTACTCCCACACCGGTAAGCCCATGGGCCTTTGCTCCATAAATATCAAACTTGCGGTCACCGATCATGGCGCAGCGCTCCCGGCGCTTATCCTGTTCTATGTCGAGGATCCCAAGCTGGCGGAGAGCTTCCTCCACCACCTCTTCCTTCGCATCCCGGGTTCCGTCCAGTTCGCTTCCCACGATCACATCAAAATATCCATCGATCCCAAAATGCTCCAGGATCTGCTTCACAAAAACATAGGGCTTGCTGGATGCCACTGCCAGACGGCATCCCTTGTCCTTTGCCTTCTTCAGCAGACTTTCTGTTCCGGGAAAAATCTTATTTTCCAGTACGCCGATGGGGGCAAAGCGCTCCCGGTATACGTCTATGGCTTTACGGGCCTGCTGTTCATTTAATCCGTAAAATTCCTTAAAGCTTGCTTTCAGGGGCGGTCCGATAAAAGGCTCCAGCTTTTTCAGGTCCGGCTCCTCAATCCCAAAATAACGCAGGGCATATTGTACTGATCTTGTGATCCCTTCCCGGGGATCTGTAAGGGTTCCATCCAGGTCAAACAGACAGTAGTCAAACATTGGCTTTTCCTCATGCTCCATTTATAATCCTAATTTTTTAAACAGGTCTCCCAGGCTGGTTCCCACTTCTTCCCGGTTTGAAAAGCTTGCCGTATCAAAGCTCTCCACTTCCTCTGCTTCCAGCTCCTGTGCCGCCTTAATACTGAGGGAGATCTTTCCCTCATTGGTATTTAAAACCTTTACCTTCACCTTGTCCCCTACCTTCAAGACCTCAGAAGGCTTTTTGATCCGCCTCTGGCAGATCTGGGAAATGTGCACCAGGCCGCTAAGCCCGTCCTTCAGATCCACAAATGCGCCATAGGGCTGCAGGCTTTCTACCGTTCCTTCCAATACGGTTCCGGGGACGATCATGGCAACCTTATGATCGTGCGCTTCCTTTTCCTGCTCCCGCAAAATCTCCTTTGCAGATAAAACCAGCTTTTCTTTTTCCTTGTCTACAGTTATGACTCTCGCAGTCAATTTCTTTCCCACATATTCAGAAGGATCCTCCACATAGGAAAGGGCCAGCTGGGATGCCGGGATAAAGCCCCGTATTCCCTCTACATACGCTACTACTCCTCCATTGACTGCTTCGGTTACCTTTACGGAAAGGTCCTTCTTTTCTTCCAGATCGTTTTGAAGCACATCCCATCCCAGAGTTTCGTTTGCTTCCTTTCTGGATAACAGGATATTTCCCTGCCCGTCATCCATGCTTACAACCACCGCTTCCAGTTCTTCTCCTTCCTTTACATCCTGAAGGAGGGAAAAGCTGGGATCAGCGCTCATATCTTCTGCTTTTATGATCCCCTGGGCATAATATTTCAGATCCAGCGTCACTTCCTCTTCGTTCACATCAATGACGGTTCCCTTTACCACATCTCCTTCTTTTATGGTGCGAAAGGATGCCTCCAACTCCTTTTCATAATCCTTCATGCTCTCTTCCATCTGCTTGTACCTCTCATTCCGTTCTATTTCCGGCCTCTCCGGCAATTTCACGTTTATTATACTACAAAAGTCCGGCATCATGATACTGCTTTTTTCGGAGCAGGGCGTACTTCTCCAGGATCAGGCAGTCGATCCCTGCCCTGGCAGCCGCCTCCCCATCCCTGCTTTGACGGTCACCGATCATAACCGCCTTTCTCCTGTCTGTTACTCCCATTTCCCTCAGGATCACCTCTATTCCCTTTGGATCCGGCTTTAGCACATCAATGGAAGGAGCCGTGCTGTCAAAGCAGGGAATTCCAGAAAGCCCAAGCGCTTTGCACTTATGCTCTGCCGGGTAGTCGGAATAAATAACCACCTTTTTCCCTGCTCTTTTCCATCCAGTGACCAATTCGGTCATTTTCTTATCACGGCATCCGGCAATTACATCAAGAGGCAGCAGGTACAGCCATTTTTCTATAATCTGCTTTTCACTTTGAGGCTCTGTTTTCTTTTTCTGCGCGATCTGCTCTATTAATTGATCGTCAGGCGTTTTTTCCCCCTTACACTGCTCCCGCAGTTTTCTATAGGTAAGCACGGTCTTCAGCTCTCCTGCCCCTCTTTTCCCTGTAAGAGCGCTGCCAAGCAGCCTGAGTCCCATCAGAAGCTGCATTTTTCTCTGAAAATAAAGGGTTCCGTCCATATCAATAATATAAAGCTCATAGTCCTGCAGGTCTCTCATCTTCATCACCTTGCCTTTACAAAACCTGCGGCCTTTAGGCCGCAGGTCAATTTTACACTATTCTCTTAATTGATAGAGGGAATACACAAAGCTTTTTCCATCCCACTGATACTGCTCCTGCGCTGCCAGCTCATAATGATCCGGCACAGTCATTCCACCGTCATCCCTGGACAGCACAAACTTGATCCTTCCTTCCTCCATATAGCGTTCCTGTTCCCGGAACATTTCCTGAAGTCCGATCCCGTTGGTCTGGAAGAAACGGCAGTTTGGAATAATATCTGCTGCCGTATAAAGTCCTGCATCCAGACAGCCAATGTTTAACAGTGTGGGATTTTCTTCCTCTTCTACGATCTTCTGAAACCTGGAAAGAAAATACTCCTCCTTGCTTTGCTGCATAAAGGGCGTATTCATGGATAAGCGGTAAGAAAGCCCCATACAGAGAACCACGCAGACTGTCGTCATAGCATAAGGCAGCCTTTTTCCTTCCCCTGTACTAATCCGATCCAGAAGCCTTCCAAAGGGCAAAAGCCCCGTTACTGCAAATACGGTCAACGGAATGGCATAGTAGGGCAGATTGGAGCCTCCCACATAAATCCCAAGAAACAAAAGCCCTGCCATCACGATGATATTCAGCTTTTCAAACCACCGAAACTGCTTTGATACCAGCAGAAAAACCATTCCGCTCAGGATCAGTCCAAAGAAAAAAGGGTTATCCACAAAAAGCCAGAGCAGCAGCTTACAGAGTTCATAAATCCTCTGCCCTATTCCCAAGGCTTCCTGCTCGAAATTGCTGTAAAAAAAGATATTGTTGTAAATATAACATTCATACCAGGCCGAAAGCCCTTTCTTCCATCCAAAATAAATAAGCCAGGGGATCACCGGAAGCAGCATTCCTGCAAGAAAGCCACCGCAGCCCTTAAAAAGTCCCTTGATATCCCTCTTTCCGAGGAACGCCCCTGCCATCATCAGCATAAGGCCCGCATAGAGCCCCAGCATTGTATATTTAACCAGCATAACCACGCCCGCCATAAGGCCGATATAAAATAGTTCCCTGATCCTGGGACTTTCACAGGCATGGTCTTTAAACCAGCGTATGCTGAGATAAAGGCTTCCCGCCAAAAGCGGCAGGCAGAATTCCTCTGCCGCACCACCAAAATAAAAGCTTTTGGAGGTAAGCACCGCTATTTCCAAAATGGGTAACAAAAAGTACGTCCACTTTCTGCTCATAAAAAGTCCCATGATCCGGCTGCAGATATACAGAAAGCTGCCTATGGCCAGGATTTCCAGCAGAAACACTCCCCTGAAGGTAGTATGGGAGATCAAATAGGCAATTCCATAGAGCAGGTACAGATAAGGCCCCTTCTGGTCGTAGAGATCCCTGTAAATGACCAGTCCGTTCATCATCCCTTTTCCCATTGTAAAATAGCTGTTTGCATCATTCCAGTCATTATAGGGATAAAGGAAGGAGGATCTGGAACAGATCATCAGTCCTGCAAATGCAGTTACAAGGCAGAAGCCTATGCACATCCATTCTCTTTTTATCAGATTTTTCATTTTCCCCCTCCATTACAAAAGATGGATCAGGTCAGATGAAGTAAGCTCATGGAGACCGGGAACATTAATAAATGTCATTGCCAGAAATGAGACCACAAACAGTAAGACCAGTCCGATCAGGAGCTTTGCCTTATACAGCTTTTCGGGCTTTTGCACCACAGAATCCTCCGCAAAGGCCAGCATGATGTAATAGGCAAATACAATAAACATAATGGGCATCGTCAGCACATATTCCACCCTGTATTTGATCAGGAATACTCCTATACAGAAGGTTGCACACAGCGCATAAAAGAAGGCGGAGCCAAAAAGTGTTTTTTCCGTATAATAGCAGAAGGACTTTCTGTAGGCACCGGCTGTGCCGGGGTCATTGATCATCCGATACTCTGCCAGACGCTTGGTTGCCATGAGAAATGCGCCTACCATCCAGTACCCAAGCAAGATACTTGAGGGCGGCAGAAATTTTGTTGTGATCATAAACCAGCCGATCATAAACCGGATCAGATTATTGACAGATTCCGATAAAACATCCAGAAAAATAATATCCTTTGTCCGAAACGGCTTCACATTATACAGGATCCCCATAACAAGCAGCCAGGCTTCCATCAATACAAAATGCCAGTTGACGGCTAGAGACAGCAAAAGACCTCCTGCTGCCAGCAATCCATATTCCAGCATCACATACTTCAGCTTCAGATTTCCTCCTACCACCGGACGCATTTTTTTCGTGGGATGAAACTGATCGAACTCGGCATCCAGCCATTCATTAATCACATAATTTGCGGATGCGATCAGACAGGTTGCAAAAAAACCGATTGCAATGGTGACAACAGAAAAATTCCCCCAGGAATTTTCTACAAGTAAAAGCGCCGTGATGATGCCCGGAACAATAAAAATATTTTTGACCCAGTGATCCGGGCGGGCTATTTTCAGGTATTCTTTCATTTTTTATCCTTTCTTTGGTCGAATGATCTAAAAGAAATGATAAAAAGGTACAAAAAAAGACAACAAAACAGATTTAGAAGATGCCTGATCTTCTATCTCTATTCTGGTGTCTTTCACAATTCTCTTCACAGCCGGCCTTTCTCTCTTTATGAAAGACCGACATTAAGAGCTTTAACCTCCCGGCCGTGTCCGTGCACCCTTCGATTATAGTACCGCTCCCTATAATACTTATCATTCTCAGACTGACCATAACATGGTGAATAGCTTTTCGCAAGCGCTATACTTCATTATTAAGAAATTGAAAATTTCAAAAGTTAATTCCACCGTCCGCTTATGCGGTGGAATTAACTCCCGCATAAACAGAGTTTATTCTTTCACACATTAGTGGTATGCTCATATCTGCCTTCTGACAGCAGTA
>Ga0129315_1000368_pt1 | contig 40848 bp, 34 predicted proteins | sample Cm827metagenome_FD_94432 | JGI IMG/M metagenome (GOLD analysis project Ga0129315, IMG submission 94432) | Eastern black-and-white colobus group fecal microbial communities from Wisconsin, USA - Cm827 metagenome | ecosystem: Host-associated > Mammals > Digestive system > Large intestine > Fecal... | reverse complement strand
TGAGGAGGCAGTAAAGGAATTTGCAAAGAACGGTAACGATTCCGATGCCGTTTCCGGACTGATTGCCTATACCTCACATAATGAAAATGAGATCTATACGATGGAATACAGCAACCGGTTCACGGCACAGGCTCTTTACCGTTTGGATTATAAGTGGCCGGTTACCGATGACCGCTACCTTGAAAGTGCAATTGAAGCACTTGACAGACTTGCATTTTTTGATTGATCGGATGTGTCCGGCGGATGCAATGAGCCGGGTATTATTGGACACAGGATGATTCGATCATAGGAATTTATGGATAGATAGATGGAGGAAATAAGAATGGAACTGATAACCAAAAAAGATGGAAGCAATGTAACAATCGAAATTACCGGCTGGCTGGATACACAGACGGCTCCTCAGTTAGGAGAAGAGCTTTCTAAGCTTGATGACAGCGTGACAAGTCTGGTATTTGACTTCGATAAGCTTGAATACATTTCTTCTGCAGGATTACGTCAGGTAATTTCTGCATATAAGAAAATGTCCGGCAAAGACGGCTTCAAGATCATCAATGTTTCGGATGAAGTGTTTGATGTGTTCAGTCTGACCGCATTGGATCAGAAAATCCAGATTGAGAAGCGATGAAATTATACCGGATCCATATCACTCATATGGATGATCCCTTGCAGAATCAAAGACTCCTTGAACTGGTTTCTCCAAAACGTAGGGAAAAGGTCATCCGGTACCGTATGCCGGATGACCGGAAGAGAAGTCTTGGCGCAGGGATCATCCTGAGAGAGATCTTACATGAGAACGGACTTAACGAAAGTGACCTGCGGTATTCGGAAAACGAGAAGCCGGTTGCAGATTCTGTATTTTTCAATGTGTCCCATGCAGGAGATTATGTGGTGGGAGTATCCTCCGATTGTGAGGTGGGATGTGATATTGAAAAGATCCGGAAGGCACCGATGGAAATCGCGAAGAGGCATTTTCGGGCAACGGAATCGACATATATCGACGCATCCACAGACAGGGACAAGGCATTTTTTACCCTGTGGACATTGAAGGAAAGCTATATGAAGATGACCGGAAAAGGAATGAGCCTGCCGCTTGATGCCTTTGAAATAGTCTGTACGACAGATGGATTTGTACTTGGAAAATCTCCGGAAAAGCCATGCTTTTTTCAGACCATGGAATTTGACGGCCATATCTTTTCTGTCAGCAATGAAGCGGATTTTGTGATAACGGAAGCTGATTTTGAGGATCTACCTGTGGAAGAGATGCTATAGTATAGGTCTTATATTAATGAGCTTATATAATATATGAAAGATTCTATCCTTTTGTAATTTTGTGTTAAAGATTTTAGACATTAATAAGTATATGCTTTGATAAGGTTATATTTTATTGAGTTTATGTTTCGTAGGCTTATATGAAGTAGTAATTGAGGGTCATAACAATTATGACAAGATGTACATGAATGCTTGCATTCGTAGGGACATTTGGCATGAGGGTTATGGCTCTGTTATTTTTTGACATGCATATGAGAAAATGATCCGGAAGAGTTACAAACCAAGTTAAAAAATGGCAAACCGGTCCATACTATAAAGGTGCATGGAAAGAAATACACGGGGAATGGAGAAGAAGAATTGACAAAAGCAGAAAATAGTGTAAGATAGCCATAGAAAAGAATACCTATTAATCAAGTAGGCAACAGGGTAAATGAAAGGATTCAGAATAGATGATCGAAAGGATCAGGAGAGGAAGAAACATATGATTTATTTAGATAACGCAGCCACAACAAAGTGCGCGCCGGAAGCAGTGGAAGCGATGCTTCCCTATCTGGGAGAAAAATATGGTAATGCGAGCAGCATTTATGCTCTTGGATCAGAATCCAGGAAGGCAGTCAGCAATGCAAGAAGGATCATTGCAGAAAGCCTTAACTGTACGCCACAGGAAATTTATTTCACAACAGGCGGTTCGGAGGCAGACAATTGGGCATTGATTGCGACAGCAGAAGCAAACGAAAAGAAAGGAAAACATATCATCACGACAGCAATTGAGCATCATGCGATTCTGCATACCTGCGATTATCTTGCCGGGCGTGGTTTTGAAATTACCTATCTTCCGGTAGATGAAGACGGAATTATTTCTTTGGAAGAGTTAAAGAAGGCTATCCGCCCGGATACCATTTTGATTTCGGTGATGACGGCCAATAATGAAATCGGATCCATCCAGCCGATCAAAGAGGTGGGAGAGATTGCAAAGGAACATAATATTCTGTTCCACACGGATGCCGTGCAGGCCTACGGACATATTCCGATTGATGTTGAGGACATGCACATTGACTTTTTGAGCGCAAGCGGACATAAGCTGAACGGGCCTAAAGGTGTCGGTTTCCTTTATATCCGTAACACCGTAAAGATCGGTTCCTTTATCCATGGCGGTGCGCAGGAGAGAGGTAGAAGAGCGGGTACAGAGAATGTGCCCGGTATTGTCGGATTTGGTGTAGCAGCAGATCTTTCCATGAAGAATATGGAAGCAAATCAGAAGAAGGAAACGGAGCTTCGGGATTATCTGATTGAACAGCTTGAAGCGAATTTCCCGAACAGCAAGCTAAACGGCAGCAGATCAAACCGTCTGCCGAACAATGTGAATTTCAGTTTCCCGTTTATCGAAGGAGAATCCCTGCTGATTATGCTGGATATGAAGGGAATCTGTGCATCCAGCGGTTCCGCCTGTACTTCAGGATCCCTTGATCCGTCCCACGTACTACTTGCAATCGGACTGCGGCATGAAATGGCACATGGTTCACTACGGCTTACGCTGAGCCATGAGAATACAAAGGAAGAAATGGACACGGTGGTGCGTGAATTAAAGGTGATCGTAGACCGCCTGCAGGCAATGTCTCCCTTGTATGAAGATTTTATAAAGAACAATCCGGATGGAAAATTTGATTGGAGGACCTATCATGTACAGTGAAATAGTAATGGATCATTTTACAAATCCCAGGAACATGGGGGAAATAGAGAATGCCAGCGGAGTAGGAACTGTTGGTAATGCCAGGTGCGGCGATATTATGAGAATTTATCTGGATATTGATGACAACCAGATTATACGGGATTGTAAGTTCAAGACCTTTGGATGCGGTGCGGCTGTGGCAACCAGCAGTATGGCAACCGAGCTGGTAAAGGGAAAGACCATACAGGAGGCCTTACAGGTAACCAACAAGGCTGTCATGGAAGCACTTGACGGATTACCTCCTGTGAAGGTACACTGTTCTTTGCTGGCAGAAGAAGCAGTACATGCTGCTTTATGGGATTATGCGGAGAAAAACGGCATTACCATCGACGGCTTAAAGAAGCCGAAGAACGATATCCACGAGGATGATCCGGAATAAATAAAGCAGCGTTAGGAACAGAAAGTTGAGATAACGCATGAAAAAGAAAGTGGTAGTCGGGATGTCCGGAGGAGTGGATTCCTCCGTGGCAGCCTGTCTGTTAAAAGAACAGGGATATGATGTCATCGGTGTGACGATGCAGATCTGGCAGGAAGAGCAGCTACAGCAGGTTTCCAATCAGGGAGGCTGCTGTGGCTTATCTGCCGTTGATGACGCAAGACGGGTGGCAGAGGTGCTGGACATTCCTTATTATGTGATGAATTTCCGGCAGGAATTCAAGAACAAGGTCATTGATTATTTCGTGGAGGAATATCTGCATGGCAGGACGCCGAATCCCTGCATTGCCTGTAACCGTTATGTGAAATGGGAGTCTCTCCTTCAGCGTTCCCTGGAAATCGGAGCAGACTACATTGCAACCGGGCACTATGCCCGTGTGGAAGTCCTTCCTAATGGAAGATATGCGATCCGTAACTCCGTAACGGCAAGCAAGGATCAGACGTATGCCCTTTATAACCTGACGCAGAGCCAACTGGCACATACGCTGATGCCGGTTGGAGATTACACCAAGGAAGAGATCCGGAAGATTGCGCAAGAGCATCATCTGCCGGTTGCTCATAAGGCAGACAGTCAGGATATCTGCTTTGTACCGGACGGGGATTATGGAGCTTTTTTACAAAGAGAGGTGCCGGACCGGATGCCGGGTCCCGGAAACTTTGTGACACAGGATGGAGAAATCCTTGGAACTCATAAAGGAATTACACATTACACCGTCGGACAGAGAAAGGGACTTGGTATTGCGATGGGGCATCCTGTTTATGTATCTGAGATCCGGCCGGAAACCAACGAGGTTGTGATTGCACTTGAGGATGTGTATTCGTCTTTTCTTACCTGTAATCAGTTGAATTTTATGGGTATGGAAGATTTAAAAGAGCCAAGGCGAGCCTTTGCAAAGGTTCGATATTCCCATAAGGGCGAATGGTGCACGATCGAACAGACCGGAGAGGATGAAATCCTGTGCACGTTTGAAAAGCCGGTTCGTGCCATTGCACCCGGCCAGGCCTGCGTCTTTTATGATGGAGAATATGTGCTCGGCGGCGGAACAATATGTAACTATTCAGAGCCATGCAAATTATGACAATATGGACGTCGAATGCTTGCATTCGTAAGGACATTTGGCATAATTTATATGGCGGAGTAACCACATGAGTAAAATGAAAGCTGCGATAGCAGCGGTTTTACGAATGGGGTTCTGAATAGTTACGATAATTAAAAATAGAAGAAAGCGAGAGAAAACAATGCCAATCAAAGCAGATTATCATTTACATTCTTCTTTTTCCGGAGACAGTCAGGCTCCGATGAAGCAGATGATCGAGAGAGGAATCGAACTGGGACTTTCCACGATGTGTTTTACAGAGCACATTGATATGGATTACCCTTATGACAAGAAGGAAGAAGAGGGAATGTTTGACCTCAACACCTATTCCTATCTGTATGATCTTGCATGTGCCAAGGGTGATTATGCGGATAAGATTAAGATTCTTTTCGGGATCGAGATCGGTGTACAGCCGCATCTTTTTAAGGAGCTGGCGGAGTACGCCCGGACTTATGAATTTGACTTCATTATCGCATCCACCCATGTGTGCAATCATAAGGATCCGTATTATCCGGCCTTTTATGAAGGCAGAAGCGATGAAGAGGCCTATCGGGAATATTTTTCTTCGATTATGGACAATCTGGAAGCGTTCCCTGATTTTGATGTTTACGGGCATCTGGACTATGTGGTCCGCTATGGGAAGAGCAAGGATGCAGAATACAGCTATCAGAAATATCAGGATGTCATTGATCCTGTTCTGGAGAAGATTATTGATCTCGGAAAGGGCATTGAACTGAATACCGGTGCCATCCGCCATGGATTAAAGGAACTGAACCCGTGCAATGATATTTTACGACGTTATCGTCAGCTTGGAGGAGAGATCATTACGGTCGGCTCCGATGCCCATGAACCAAAGTATATTGCGGACGGTTTCGACCGTGCGGCAGAGGTCTTAAAGGAGTGCGGATTCCATTATTACACCACGTTTGACAAGCGGATTCCGGAATTCCACAAGTTGTAGCAAGAAATTTCAGATTAGGACTTGCACTTTTCCAATAAATTGGGTAAAATGATTCTGCTGATAAAATTTTGTCAATCTTGACAAAATGATATAAAATTTATTTTTATTTTAGGAGGAAACTAAAATGGCAGTAAAAGTAGCAATTAATGGTTTTGGCCGTATTGGTCGTCTGGCATTCAGACAGATGTTTGGTGCTGAAGGATATGAAGTAGTTGCAATCAACGACTTAACAACACCTTCTATGTTAGCACACTTATTAAAATATGACTCTTCACAGGGAAGATATGTAGCAATCGGTGAAGAAGATCAGGTTACTGCTGATGACGAAGCTGGAACAATCACTGTTAAGGGTAAGACAATCAAGATTTACAAAGAGCCCGATGCAAATAATTGTCCTTGGGGCGAAATCGGTGTAGATGTTGTTCTTGAGTGTTCCGGATTCTATACCTCTAAGGCTAAGGCACAGGCACACATCAATGCTGGTGCTAAGAAGGTTGTTATTTCTGCACCTGCAGGAAATGATCTTCCTACCATCGTTTACAATGTAAACCATGAAACTCTTACAAAAGATGATAAGATCATCTCTGCAGCTTCCTGTACAACAAACTGCTTAGCTCCTATGGCTAAGGCATTAAATGACCTTGCTCCGATCGAATCCGGTATTATGTGTACCATTCATGCTTACACAGGTGATCAGATGATCCTTGATGGACCTCAGAGAAAGGGTGATAAGAGAAGAAGCCGTGCAGGCGCTGTTAATATCGTTCCTAACTCTACAGGTGCTGCAAAGGCAATCGGTCTTGTTATTCCTGAACTGAATGGCAAGTTAATCGGTGCTGCACAGCGTGTTCCTACCCCTACAGGATCTACCACACTGTTATTCGCAGTAGTAGATAAGACTGTTACTAAGGAAGAAGTAAACGCAGCTATGAAGGCTCAGGCTACTGAATCCTTTGGTTATAACGAAGAAGAAATCGTATCTTCCGATATCGTTGGAATGAGATTCGGTTCCTTATTCGATGCTACACAGACAATGGTTAGCCCTCTTCCGGATGGAAAGACTCAGGTAGAAGTTGTTTCCTGGTATGACAATGAGAACTCTTACACAAGCCAGATGGTTCGTACTATTAAGTACTTCGCAGAATTAGGCTAATTTCGTAATCTGAAAGAAGACCTGTCGAAAGGTCCGGTCTTATGGACCGGACCTTTTTTGCTTTATAAGAAATTCCGTAGGAATTTCTTAACAAAGCAAAAAGCTCCGCATGGATGCGCAGCTCGCGGAGAAGAAATTAGTTGCTTTGCAACACCACTTGCGCGCAAAGAGTTCTTAATCGAACTCTTTATTTAAAAATTAGGAGGATAGAATCATGGGATTAAATAAGAAATCCGTAGACGATTTTAATGCAAAGGGAAGAAGAGTCCTTGTTCGTTGTGACTTTAACGTTCCCCTTAAGGATGGCAAGATCACAGACGAAACCCGTATTGTGGCCGCACTTCCTACAATTAACAAATTAATTGCTGATGGCGGCAAGGTAATCCTTTGCTCTCATCTTGGAAAGGTTAAGAATGGTCCTAACGAAGGCGAATCTTTAGCTCCTGTAGCAGAGAGACTTTCCGAGAAGCTTGGCAAGGAAGTAAAATTCATCGCTGATTACAACGTAACAGGTGCAGATGCAACCGCAGCTGTAGCAGCAATGAACGATGGAGATGTGATCTTACTTCAGAATACCCGTTTCCGTGGTGCGGAAGAAACCAAGAACGGCGAGCAGTTCTCTAAGGAATTAGCAGATCTTTGTGACGATTATGTATGTGATGCATTCGGATCTTCCCACAGAGCACATGCTTCTGTTGCAGGTGTTACTGATTTTGTACGTGCTAAGGGCGGTAACTGTGCAGTTGGATACTTAATGCAGAAGGAAATCAACTTCCTTGGTAATGCAGTTGAGAATCCGGTAAGACCTTTCGTGGCAATCCTTGGTGGTGCTAAGGTCGCTGATAAGCTTAACGTAATTAACAACCTTCTTGAGAAGTGTGATACTCTCATTATTGGTGGTGGTATGGCATTCACCTTCTTAAAGGCTAAGGGATATGAAATCGGTAAGTCTCTCGTAGATGATGAGAAGATCGATTACTGTAAGGAAATGATGGCTAAGGCAGAGAAACTTGGCAAGAAGCTTCTTCTTCCTATTGATACTACCGTAGCTGCAGAATTCCCGAACCCGATTGATGCTCCGATCGAAGTTCAGGTTGTAGATGCTGACAAGATCCCTGCTGATATGGAAGGTCTTGATATCGGAACCAAGACTGCTGAATTATATGCAGATGCAGTTAAGAGCGCTAAGACTGTTGTCTGGAATGGTCCTATGGGCGTATTCGAGAACCCGACTCTTGCAAAGGGAACCATCGCAGTAGCTAAATCTCTTGCAGAAACAGATGCAACCACAATCATTGGTGGTGGTGATAGCGCAGCAGCAGTTAACCAGCTTGGATTTGCTGACAAGATGAGCCACATCTCTACCGGTGGTGGCGCTTCCCTTGAATTCTTAGAGGGTAAGGTACTTCCCGGCGTAGCAGCAGCTGATGATAAATGACCGAAAGCAACTTAACGAATGCGAGTGAAAACGAAGCATGAGTTTAGTGCGAGGTCGTTCCCGAATCTTAATGAAATCGAGCCGAAGGCGAAGATTGAATTTAGTTGAGGGAACCGAAAGCAACTTAACGAATGCGAGTGAAAACGAAGCATGAGTTTAGTGCGAGGTCGTTCCCGAATCTTAGTGAATCCGAGCCAAAGGCGAAGGATGAGCTTAGCTGAGGGAACCGAAAGCAACTTAACGAAAGCAACATTATAAAATTTGAAAGAGGACAATAAAATGGCAAGAAGAAGAATTATTGCCGGCAACTGGAAGATGAACATGACTCCCAGCCAGGCAGTTGAACTTTGTGCAACACTGAAAGATTTAGTTAAGAACGATGCAGTAGACGTTGTTTACTGTGTACCTGCAATTGATATCGTACCTGTGGCAGAAGCAATTAAGGGTACGAACGTAAAGCTGGGTGCTGAGAACTTCTACATTGAAGATAAGGGGGCTTATACCGGTGAAATCTCCGCTCCGATGCTCAAGGATGCCGGTGTAGAATACATTATCATCGGACATTCCGAGAGAAGAGATATTTTCGGTGAGAACGATATTCTCATCAATGCTAAGGTTAAGAAGGCATTCGCTGCCGGACTTAAGCCGATTCTTTGCTGTGGCGAATCCCTTGCACTTCGTAAGGCTGGCACTTACAAAGAGTGGATTGCAAGACAGATTAAGTGGGATCTTACTGATGTAACAGCAGATCAGGTTAAGGAACTGGTTATCGCTTATGAGCCGATCTGGGCGATCGGAACTGGCGAGACAGCTACAGCTGATCAGGCACAGGAAGTATGTAAGATGATCCGTGAGGTTATTGCTGAGATGTACGATGCTCCTACAGCAGAAGCAGTTCGTATCCAGTACGGCGGTTCCATGAATGCAGGCAATGCTGCAGAACTCCTTTCCAAGGATGATATTGATGGCGGTCTGATCGGTGGAGCAGCTTTGAAGCCTGATTTTGGTCAGATTGTTAACGCATAATTTCATATGGAATAGCATGTGTTGAATTTGGGACACCACAGAAGCGCAGAAAGAACAAATGCTGGCTTCTGTGGTGTTTTTGATGTTACTGTTTATTTCTGAATCATATCATTACACAGCCTTGCAGCAAGTATCTGAATGTTGTGTGAACAGTAACCATTCGTCCTTTTGTTTATATTGCCCCGGAACCATTGCCATATCCGGTATTCTGGCTTATAATAAAGCAAGTGGTTATGGGGGAAGATGCATGGGTGTACGGATTATATCATTGATAATTATGGGATTGTCCCTGGTTTTCTTACTGGTTACCTTGTGTAACCGGACATATCGTAAATATTATCTGCCGGTAAAGATGGTCTGTAGTCTGGAATTCATGTTGTTTTCTTTTATTATGGGTTTATTATCCGGACAATTGCTTCAGACCTTGAAGCTTTTACCGGGATTATTGTTATGTCTTATTGGGGATCTGTTTATGGGAATGCGGCATAAATCACAGAAAAATACCTGTTTTCTGTTGGGAACGATGTCGTTTGCAATGGCTCATATCTGTTTCCTTGTGATGCTGTATGTTTCACATCCATTCCGGTGGGCAGATCTTACGGTTGTGATTGTGATGCCGATCGTCATTAAGCTGCTAAAGAAGACCGGACGGTTTCGGTTTGGAAAGTATGAGGGAATGGCAATTTTATACAGTATTCTGGTGGCAGGCTTTGCGTGGAAAAGTGCTGAGATTGCCATAGGAACCATGCAGAGTGCGGATATCTGCCTAGCGGCAGGAGCAGTCTGCTTCTTTCTTTCCGACAGTCTGATTTTTTTAATTTCTTTCTGGAAGAAGAGAGTGTGGCCGTTACATGGAATGGAAATCAGTGCTTACTATATTGCCATGTGCCTTATTGGACTGTCGATTTCCCTGCGGTGAGATTCGGTTTGAAAAAGGAAACTGCCATGCTCTGCAAAGGTAGTAAACTTGGATGAAATAAGAGATGACCAATAGAAGATCAATGATTAATCGAAAGAATAGATAGAATCCAAGAACAAACAAATAAAAACAAATTGATAAAGCACACAAGTAGGAATAAATTGAAAAGCATTTTATATATAAATCAGAAATAGAAAAAGGAAAGATCAGGAGACAGAGGACAGATTATGGAAAATAAATTATATGTTGTGATCCCTTGCTATAACGAAGAGGAAGTTCTTCCGGAAACATCGAAGCGACTGAAGAATAAATTGGAAGAGCTGATGGAGAAGGGAAAGATTGACAGGAACAGTAAGATTGTATTCGTAAATGACGGATCAAAGGATCGGACATGGGAGATTGTTGAGGAGCTTCATGAAGAAGATCATATCTTCAGTGGAATCAATTTAAGCCGGAACCGGGGACATCAGAATGCGCTTCTTGCCGGACTGATGACGGCGAAAAATTATGCGGATATGGTGGTTTCCATGGATGCAGATCTGCAGGATGACATTAATGCAGTCGATGAAATGGTAGAGAAATACCTGAATGGAATTGATATTGTCTATGGTGTCCGAAGCAGCCGTGCGAAGGATACCTTCTTTAAGAAGGCAACTGCAGAAGGCTTTTATAAGCTGATGAATGGCATGGGGGCTAACACGGTATTTAATCATGCGGATTATCGTCTGATGAGCCGCAGGGCCCTGGAAGGATTAGCACAGTTTGGTGAAGTCAATCTGTTCCTTCGCGGGATTGTGCCGATGATTGGCTACCGTACGGATGTCGTTTATTATGAACGGGGCGAACGTTTTGCAGGTGAAAGCAAGTATCCTTTGGGCAAGATGCTTTCCTTTGCGGTAGAGGGCATTACCTCCTTAAGTACGAAGCCGATCCGGATGATTACCGGTCTTGGATTTTTTGTCTTTCTGGTGAGTCTGATTATTCTGGTATACAGCTTTGTACGTCACTTTATGGGAGCAACCATTGTTGGATGGACGACGCTGATGGTTTCCGTATGGGCAATCGGTGGGCTGATTTTGTTATCCCTTGGGGTTGTTGGTGAATATATTGGTAAGATTTATCTGGAGACCAAGGCCCGTCCGCGATTCCTTATTGATGAATTTCTGAACGAGGAAGATGAGGAGTAACTGTTCAGCCTTTCCTATTCATATGCTGGTTACCGACATAAATTGAGTGGCGTAAATTGCGGACGTAAATTGAGTGGGGTAAATTGAGTGGGAAAATAGTACTTGCAGTCCATGAAAATTGATGTTATCATAGGAATGTTTGTCGGAGAGTTCCAAATCAGAAAAGATACAGAGAATATATGACGGAAGAGTTAGGAATGAGCTTCAGACAGGAAATTATGATCAGAATAGGATAATAGAAATCTATGGAACAACAGGTAAAATATAGTGATACGGAAATCAATGCCTACATTTTGAAGGCTGTCCGGGAAATGGGCTTTGAATATATGACTCCCATTCAGGAGCAGGCAATTCCGGTATTATTAGAAGGAAAAGACGTGATTGGACAGGCGCAGACAGGAACCGGTAAGACGGCTGCGTTTTCCATTCCGATGATACAAAAGATTGACATCTCCTGTAAGAAACCGCAGGGGATTATTCTTTGTCCGACCAGGGAACTGGCCATGCAAGCAGCAGAAGAGATTCGTAAGATTACGAAATATATGCATGGTTTAAAGGTTCTTCCGGTTTATGGAGGACAGGATATCAGCAAACAGATCCGGGCACTCAGTCAGGGAGTACAGATTATTGTCGGTACACCGGGACGTGTCATGGATCATCTGCGCAGACATACGATTAAGACTGCGAATGTTCAGATGATTGTTTTAGACGAGGCAGATGAAATGCTGAATATGGGCTTCCGGGAGGATATGGAAACGATTCTTTCCCAAATGCCCGAAGAACACCAGATGGCATTGTTTTCGGCAACCATGCCGCAGGCGATCCTGGAGATTACCAATCAGTACCAGAAGGATGCCGTATTTATCAAGGTGACACCGAAGGAGGTTACGGTTGCTGCAATTGAGCAGAGCTATTACCGGATTGCAAAGAAGGACAAGATGAATGCCCTGTGCAGACTGATTGACTTCCATCAGCCCAATCGCTGTCTGATCTTCTGCAATACCAAAAAGATGGTCGATGAAATGACTCAGGAGTTAAAGGGAAGGGGCTATGAAGCAGAAGGACTTCACGGAGATCTGTCCCAGTTTCAGAGAGATACGGTCATGAATCTGTTCCGTAACGGACGCTGTGCCATTCTGATTGCAACTGACGTAGCTGCCCGTGGAATTGACGTGAGTGGCGTTGATGCAGTATTTAATTATGATGTGCCGGAGGATATTGAATATTACGTTCACCGGATCGGACGAACCGGACGTGCCGGAAGAGAAGGCAAATCCATGACGCTGGTGTCCGGAAGAGAAGTGTTCAAGATCCGTGATATTGAGCGGATCTGTCATACCAGGATTGAAGAAAAGAAGCTTCCGACCGGCAAGGATATTGTAAAGGTGAAGTTCCGACATTCGGTTGACAGCGCATTAGAGGCTGCTAAGGATCGGAATCTTGAGGGGCTGAAGAACCGGATCGAGAGCGTCTGTGATGAAATGGGAATTTCGGAACTGGATCTTGCAGCGGCACTTCTTTATCAGAGTATGGGAGAGGAACCGGAAGAGATCGAAGAGGAGCGTTTCTATTATGACCGCAACCGTCGTCAGGACAACAGCCACCGGGAAGGAAAGGGCGGTTATGGAAGAGAGTCCCGTTATCGGGGAAAAGAAAGCCGCTATCGTGATCAGAAGGGGCGGAGCCGAGCAAGAGAGGATCAGGGAGGCAGAGGCCACTACAGGGAAGAGCGGAGCAGCCATAGAACGCAGGATGCAGCCCGCAGAAATGAGAATGGAAGAAGAAAGAATCCGGAAGAGCGCCGTGATAGAAATTCGGTAAGAAATGAACAGGGGAATGGGAGAAACGGACAGATGGCGGTTCTTTCAAAGAAAAGAAAGCATGGAGTGTTTTAAATGAGTAAATCCTATTCATCAGGAAAGAAGAAAGCATCAAGGGAAATGAGGAGACGCCGCCGGGCATGTATGGTCTGGCTGGAACGTGGAATGATTGCGTTCTGGATAATTGCATTGGCAGGTGGGATTGGAACGGCTGTTTATCTGAATGTGCCGGGATTAAAATTAAACCGTCAGCTTCACAAGGCGGAAAGTCTTATGGAGGCCTCGGATTATGATGGTGCGATAGCACATTATCAGGAAGCGTTGAATATTGATTCTACATCCGTAAAAGCATATCAGGCCATGGCAGGTGCTTATTGGAACAAGGAAGATAAGAGCTCCGCAGAACTGACTTTGCAGCAGGGCTTTGAAGCAACGCAGGATGATGAATTATTGCAGGAATACTGTATTTATATGTTGAATGATGCAGTTGCGGATATCAATGCGCAGAGCTGTACCTTTGAGACGCTGGAGAAGTGCCTTACAGTTCTGGAAACAAGTCCGGATAACACAGAAGTTTATTCTCCATTGGATGCCTGCTACGAATGGCTGATTCATACAGAGGATGAGAACCTTTTTACCTCACCGTCTGAAGGAGAGACTTATTTTGAGCAATATGTGAAGGCTTTACAGCGGATGATCCGTGTTTATCAGCAGTCTCCTTCGGACAGCTTAAAGAATGAGATTGTGAAGTATGCGACGATCGACCGTGATCTGCTGTGGCTGGATGTGCCGAAGCTCACAGAATATCAGGAATTGCTTGCTGCGGTTCAGACGATTGGAACGAATGATTCCATTAACTCCTTAAGTGCCTGTCTGGAAAAGGCAGCATGGGCACAGGAGTATTTTGCAACGGCATTTACGATTTTTGAATCCGGAGAATATGCGCCGATCCGCGATTTTATTCAGGAGGAAACTTACATTTCCCTGAGGGATCAGTTCATGGCAGGAACGACGGAGTACTGGAGCGGACAGACCTATATTCCGGTCAGCCGTGAAAAGATGAAGCTGATGAATGCAGATGGCGCATGGACCTTTGCCTTTGCAGACTTTGAGGAATATCCGCAGACTAAGGGAGTGGTAAATCTGTGGGCAGCGATCCAGCAGGATGATGGGGTACAGAGAATTTGTATTTCCTATGAACCTGAGGCTGTGCAGGAGAACTACTATCCGCATACAACACTTGAATTTATCTATCTATACAGTAATGTCAAGATTAACGGAGAGCTCGTACCCAAGATGAATTATCGTTTTGAAACGCGTGTGGCAACAAAAGAAGGCACCACCACGCAGCTCATCGGAGACTGGGGCGGTGCCAATGAATGGACAACTACATTCTGATTTTATATAAATTAACTGAATTTCAGCTGTGCATTATGGAGCCTGTAATAGGCTCCTTTTTTTGCCAGCAATTCACTGGCAGAGCCTTCCTCAACAATGCCGCCGTGATCGATTACAAAGATGCGGTCCGCCTTCTGGATCGTAGATAGTCTATGTGCAATGACAAAGGAGGTACGTCCTTTTAACAGGGCATCAATGCCTTCCTGGACAAGGAGCTCGGTCTGGGTGTCGATGCTTGAGGTTGCTTCGTCCAGAATGAGGATATTCGGGTTGGAAACCATGGTTCTTGCAAAGGCAAGGAGCTGCTTCTGACCGACGGATAGTCCACCACCACGCTCGGTGAGCATCGTATCATAACCATCCTTTAAATCCATAATGAAATCATGCGCGTGAACGGCTTTGGCCGCAGCAATGATTTCTTCCCCGGTGGCATCGAGCTTTCCGTAGCGGATATTGTCACGGATTGTTCCGGTGAACAGGAAATTGTCCTGCGTCATAATTCCCATCTGCTGACGGAGGCTTTCGATCGTTACCTGCCGGATATCGTGTCCATCAATCAGTATATGGCCGTTCTGAATATCATAGAAGCGGCTGATCAGATTGACAATCGTTGTCTTGCCTGCACCGGTAGGACCAACCAGAGCAATTGTTTCGCCCGGCTTGATATCGAAACTCACATCATCCAGAATCTTTACATCATCCTCATAGGAGAAGTCCACATGGGAAAAGGTTACCCGGCCTTCAATCGGAGGAAGCGGAAGGGCTTCCGGTGCATCACTGATTGAGCTTTCCGTATCCATAATTTCAAAGACACGCTCAGCAGCAGCCAGATTGGTAATGATCTGGGTGTAAAAGTTACTCAGGTTCATAATCGGGTTCCAGAACATGCCGATATAAGCGCCGAAAGCAACCAGTGTACCGACGGATACCGATTCGATTCCAAGAATTTTAATTCCGACATAGTACATGGCAGCAAAACCAAGTCCCCAGCTTAAGTCAATAATGGAACCCATACCGTCATTTAAACGGACGGCCTTTTTAAAGGAATCCCGATGGGCATTCAGCAGTTCATCAAAGGTATTTAAGGTTTCTTCCTCGGCAGTAAAGCTGTGGATGATCCGCATGCCTGACATATCCTCATGGATAAAGGCATTCAGGTTACTGGATTTTTTGCGGAAATCCTGCCATTTCTTATGGGAGTAGACCTGGATGAGCCAGATACAGACAGCCATAAACGGGAGTGTAATAAGCGCTGCTGCGGCAAGAACCGGATTCCGCATGAACATAATGACAGCAACTGCAACCACGGTTATAAACTCCGGCAAGAGAGTGGTAACGAAGTTATTCAGTACATCTTTCAGGGAATTGATATCTCCCATGATCCTGGCCAGAATCTTACCGGTTGGTCTTCCATCGAAGAAGGTCAGATCCAGTGTCTGAATATGAGTATAAAGCTGCTGCCGTATGGTGAGCAGCGTTTCGTTACAGATCTTTGCCATAATGTACATCCGCAGCTTGCCACCGAGGATGACGGTAATACTCATAATCAGGGTCAGGATCATCACACGGTAAAGCTTTGGAAGATTGCCGGTTCCGATACAGTCATCAATTGCGTATTCATAAAAGAGCGGTGTGATCAGCGTAAGGACGGTGCTTATAAGCATAATCAGCAGTACCGCAATAATCTGTTTTTTATAGGTAAGCAGATAGGACAAAAGCCGCAGGAGTGTTTTTAATTTTCCATTTTCCTTAAGCTGTTCGTCCTCTTTATAGGAATTGAAACTCATGCAATCACCTCACTTTCCGGAACTCCGTATTGTGCAACAAAGGTCTGGTAATAATGTCCTTTCTTTGCAAGGAGTTCATCATGGGTTCCCCGCTCCACAATCTGTCCATTCTCCAGAATCAGGATTTCATCAGCGTGACAGACCGCGCTGATGCGGTGGCCGATGATAATTTTTGTTGTGTCCTTTAATTCCCGAAGAGTGTCGTGAATACACTGTTCGGTTTCCATATCAAGCGCTGAAGTAGAGTCGTCAAGGACGAGAACCGGTGCTTTCCGTGCCAAAGCCCGGGCAATCGTAATCCGTTGCTTCTGACCGCCGGATAAGCCGATGCCGCGTTCTCCGATGACCGTATCATACTGGCTTTCCATCTTTTCAATAAAGCTGCTGGCCTGTGCACGACGAGAGGCTTCTTTAATGGAAGACAGTGTCAGGGTATCCTTTTTGCCGAGCTTTACGTTCTCCAAAATAGTATCGGAAAACAGGAATACATCCTGCATGACAAAGGACATGGCGCCCCGGAGCTGATGTAAGGAAAGGTCTTTGATGTTGACACCATCCAGGTAAATCGCACCGTCTGTTACATCATAAAGCCGCTGCAGAAGATAGATGAGTGAGCTCTTACCGGCACCGGTGGTTCCCATAATTCCGACCGTCTTTCCGGGCTTGACCGTAAAGGAGATATCATGGAGAATCTCATGCTGATCCGCCTTGTGGAACGATACATGTTCGAAGGTAATCTGACCCTTTACAGAAGGCAGAACCACAGGAGTTTCCGGATCCTTCACAGCGGGCTTTTCCTCATAAAGCTTCTGGATACGGCGGTTGGATGCAACGGCATAGGAGAGCGAGTTTGTAAGCCAGCCGAGCATTTCCATGGGCCATACAATATTATTGGAATATGCAAAGAATGCACTTAATTCCCCCAGGGTAAATTCCCCCTGCATTACCTGTACACCGCCGAATAATAAGACGGAAATCGGCAGGATCTTGGAGATCAGGGAAATATAAGGATGATATTTTACAAAGATGTTCGACTGTTCCATGTTTAATTCATAGTAACGCTGGTTATGGGACAGAAACTTTCCAATTTCATATTTTTCACGGGCGAAAGCCTTTACGGTGCGGACACCGGCAAGATTTTCTTCGGCAACGGTATTTAATGTGGCATTTTCTTCACTGATGGATTCGTAAACAGAATCCAGACGGTGTTCCATATAAATGGCAATTACAGCAGAAGCTGCCATACCGATCGTGGGAAGGATCGCCAGCTTCCAGTTGAGGCTGTACATACAGAACAGCACAATGGAGGTATGGATGATTACTTCAATCATCAGCATACCGACATAGGTTAATCCGTCCCAGATGTGATCCACATCATCCTTGATCCGGCTCATCAGCTCGCCGGTTCCGGTACGGTCAAAAAATTCCGTGCTTAGTGACTGCACATGGCAGAACACGGCTCTGCGGATCTGGGCTGCAATTTTCGATCCCGTCAGGTCAAAGGTATATTCCTTTACATACTGAAAAATAAATCTTCCGACTCCGACGCCGGCATAGGCGAGCAGAAGCGGAGTGAGCAGATCCATGTGACCGCCGAGTAATACGTCGTCAATCATGGACTGCGTAAGTTTAGGTGAGAGCATATCCAGGCTGATGCTGATGATCATGGCAAGGATGGCAAGGCCGAAGGCAAGCTTGTGCTCCCAGAGATAGGTTCTTATTTTTTTCATGTTTTCCCCCTCGTTAATGATTGTATTTGTTAGTGTAACGATTCAGTCCCCATACGCAAAATCGCTGATTCCATTCATATTTTGTCAGGCTATGCATGGCTCTGAACAGTTACAAAAAAAGAGCAGTTATGATATTCCATAACTGCCCATGTGTAGTCAGATTACCAAAGTAGGACGAAGGTATGATTTTAAGTGTCCTGCTTTAGCTATGAGTACAAAAGTCAGAAGGTAATATCCGGTTAGTTCTGGTTTTCACTGTTAAAATTGTCAATGCTGTGCGGTTATGTAATATAATAGTTTTAAACATAGATGTTACCTCCTTCCTTGTGATTTCGTATGCTACAACATGCTTTGTTTTCACAATACAGCCGTTATAAAAATTTGTCAACAGGATTTTTAAAGTCTGTGGTGCCGGTTTGTTTAGTAGAAGATGTGAGCCGGTATATAGTTAGAAAAAACATATAAAAGTTAGTGGTTTCCAACATGGAATTACGTCTTTTCAGATTGAAAAAATAAGTGTATACTCCGTATTACAGAGCTTTCCAACCAGACCGGACAAGGGAAGAAGACAGGAGCAGGTATGATTTCGTTATTAGCAAAATTATGGATTAAAAACAATCAGGATGTTAAGGATCCCGGGGTGCGTCAGGCCTATGGAGTGCTGTGTGGCGGTGTGGGGGTCTTTTTTAACATTTGTCTTTTTATCGGTAAGTTTCTGGCAGGCTTTTTTAGCGGTTCCATTGCCGTTACGGCAGATGCATTTAATAACCTTTCAGATGCCGGCTCTTCCATTATTACTCTTGTGGGTTTTAAGATGGCAGGACAGAAGCCGGATTCGGATCATCCCTTCGGACATGGGCGGATTGAATATCTTTCCGGGTTCTTAGTAGCCGTAATCATTCTGATTATGGCCTTTGAATTACTGAAATCTTCTGTGGATAAAATTATCCATCCGGAGCCCATTGATACCGGAATCCTGGTGATTGTGGTACTGGCTGTGTCGATTCTTGTGAAGATTTATATGTTCTGTTACAACAAATCCGTTGCAAAAAAGATTGACAGTGCTGCCATGGATGCTACAGCAATGGACAGCTTAAGTGACAGTGTTGCAACAACAGTTGTTCTGATTGCAACATTAGTTTCCTGTTTCTCTGGTATTCAGATTGACGGTTATTGTGGTGTAATTGTAGCCCTGTTTGTGGGAATGACCGGCTTCCAGGCGGCTAAAGAAACGATCGATCCCCTGCTTGGACAGCCGCCGGAGCCAGCCTTTGTGAATCGGGTAAGAGAGATTGTAATGTCTTATCAGGAGCAGGGTGTGCTTGGAATCCATGACCTTGTGGTACATAATTATGGACCGGGAAGAGTGATGCTGTCGGTTCATGTAGAGGTTCCGGCCGATGGGGATATTCTGCATATGCATGACATGATTGATAACATTGAGCATCGTCTGCGACGTGAACTGAACTGTAACGCGGTGATTCATATGGATCCGGTGAGCGTGGGAGATGAACGTACGAATGAATTAAAAGAGAAGGTGCGTGAAATCATAGATGGTATGCAGGAGAATATCCGTTTTCATGATTTCCGGATTGTGGATGGTCCGACACATACCAACGTGATTTTTGATGTAGAGGTTCCCTACAGTGTGAAAACGGAGGATAAGGAAATCGTTTCTTATCTTCAGAAGAAAATCAGGGAGCTTGGCGAGGACGGACAGGAATATTATGCCGTCATTGATGTGGACCGGGATCTGTGTGAAAATGTGTAACGATAACGTGATAACAGGAAGATGTTTGTTGCCACGAACAAAAAAAGAGTGTATAATCAGTGTGATAAAAACAGGGAGGACGTAACGATGAAAAAACCTACAGTATTAATGATTTTAGATGGATATGGATTAAATGAAAGAAAAGATCATAACGCCGTGGCAGAAGCAAATACCCCCGTTATGGACAAACTCATGGCAGAATGTCCTTTTGTCAAGGGAAATGCAAGCGGTATGGCCGTAGGACTTCCGGAAGGACAGATGGGCAACTCCGAGGTTGGTCATATGAACATGGGTGCAGGACGTATTGTATATCAGGAACTCACCAGAATCACCAAGGAAATCCAGGATGGTACATTCTTTGAGAATCCTGCTTTATTAGAAGCAGTAAACAACTGCAAGAAGAACGACAGTGCACTTCATATGTTCGGTCTTCTTTCCGATGGTGGTGTACACAGCCATATTACCCATCTTTTCGGATTACTTGAGCTTGCAAAGAGAAACGGCTTAAGCAAGGTCTATGTACACGGCTTTCTGGATGGACGTGATACCCCTCCGGCAAGTGGCAAGGGATATGCAGAAGAACTCGAAGCAGAAATGAAGAAGCTTGGCGTAGGAGAAATTGCATCTGTTATGGGACGTTACTATGCCATGGATCGTGATAACAACTACGATCGTGTTAAGCTTGCTTTTGACGCATTAACCAGGGGCGAAGGTCTTACTGCAGCAAGTGCCACAGAAGGTATCCAGGCTTCCTATGACCGTGAAGAGACCGATGAATTTGTAAAGCCTACCGTTGTGGTAAAGGATGGAAAGCCGGTTGCAACGATTAAGGACAAGGATTCCGTAATTTTCTTTAACTTCCGTCCTGACCGTGCAAGAGAAATTACCAGAGCATTTTGTGATAATGACTTCAAGGGATTTGACAGACCGAAGAGACTTGATCTTACTTATGTATGCTTCTCTGACTATGATCCGACGATTCCAAATAAGCTGGTTGCTTTCCATAAGATTTCTGTTACCAATACCTTTGGAGAATGGCTGGCAGCGAATAACATGAAGCAGGCCAGAATCGCAGAGACTGAGAAGTATGCACATGTTACCTTCTTCTTCAATGGTGGTGTGGAAAAGCCAAATGAAGGCGAGGACAGAATCCTTGTTAATTCTCCCAAGGATGTGGCAACATACGATCTGAAGCCTCAGATGAGCGCCTACGAAGTGTGTGACAGACTGGTAGAAGCCATTCATTCCAGGAAATATGATGTTATCGTCATCAACTTTGCAAACCCGGATATGGTTGGACATACCGGCGTGGAAAGTGCTGCAATCAAGGCAGTAGAAGTTGTCGATGAATGCGTTGGCAAGGCAGTGGAAGCATTAAAGGAAGAAGACGGACAGATGTTCATCTGCGCAGATCATGGTAATGCAGAACAGCTCGTGGATTATGAAACCGGCGAACCTTATACCGCACATACCACGAATCCGGTTCCATTCATTCTGGTAAATGCTGATCCTTCTTACAAGCTTCGCGAGGGTGGATGCCTTGCAGATATCGTTCCGACCTTAATTGAAATGATGGGAATGGAACAGCCGAAGGAAATGACCGGCAAGTCCCTGATCGTAAAATAAGATCAGGAGTCCGGAAACAGGGTAAGAATTCACAGGAATTCATATTAGAAATCACAGGCAGTGCATATCAGGGATATGACTGCCTTTTTTCTTGAAAATAAGGCCCCGATTTTATATAATGGAACTGGCGCAAAAGAAAACAGACGGCTGTGAAGCGGCCGGCAATACATAGTATGGGCATCATGGAGGATGAAGCATGAAAGTAATTACAGAAGAACGAAGAATTGTAATCCGGAACGGAGCATCCCGGGTTTTTATTGAACCGTGGGGAGAGAACTCCGTGCGTGTACGAATGACTGCCGAAGCACAGATGGATGACCATGACTGGGCCTTATGTGAGAAGGTGAAGGAAATCACACCGGTGATTACACAGACGACAGTGGATATGACCGATCCATGGTATCGTGGGGAGGAGTGGAAGAAGTACCATTACACCGGAACCGAATATACCATGGTGATTGGCAAGCTTACCGTAAAGGTCAATGCTGAGGGCTGGATCAGCTTTTATAATCAGAAAGGGGATCTGCTGACACAGGAATACTGGAGAAACCGTGACCGTATCTGTCGTTATGCCGTGCCGATCCGCATCCCTGCAAGAGAATTAAAGCCGATTACCGGTACCAGTGACTATGAACTGACCGCGCGTTTTGAAGCGTTTGACGATGAAAAGATCTTTGGTATGGGACAGTATCAGGAAAAGCATATGGATAAAAAAGGCGCGGTATTAGAGCTGGCACACCGTAACAGCCAGGCAAGTGTTCCGTTCTATGTATCGAGCAGAGGATATGGCTTTTTTTGGAACAATCCGGCGATTGGAACTGCAACCTTTGGTATGAATAAGACCGAATGGTATGCAAGGTCCACGAAAAAGATGGACTATTTCCTGACCGCAGGAGACACACCGGCAGAAATCCTTATGCAGTATACTGCAGCAACGGGAAGAAGCCCGATGATGCCGGAGTTTGGTTTAGGCTACTGGCAGTGCAAGCTGCGTTACCGTAACCAGCAGGAGATCTTAGAGGTCGCAAGAGAGCATAAGCGCAGGGGACTTCCGATGGATGCCATTGTGGTAGATTTCTTCCACTGGACGATGCAGGGAGAGTTTAAGTTTGAGCCTCGTGACTGGCCGGATCCGGATGCGATGGTGAAGGAATTAAAGGAACTGGGAATCGAGACAGTTGTTTCCGTGTGGCCAACGATTGATGAACGCTCTGAAAATTATGGTGAAATGGCAGAGAATGGTTATCTGGTACAGACAGACCGTGGCAATCACAATCATATGACCTGGATGGGCAACATCGTGTTTTATGATCCGACCAATCCGGGTGCGAGAGAATTTGTCTGGAAAAAATGTAAAGAGAACTATTATAAGAAGGGCATTCGTATTTTCTGGCTGGATGAGGCAGAGCCGGAATATGGCCCTTATGATTTTGATAATTACCGCTATTATGCAGGGCCTGCTTTACAGTGTACCAATATTTATCCGCTCATGTATGCCAAGGGCTTTTATGATGGCTTAAAGGCAGAAGGAGAGAAGGATATTTTAAGCCTTGTGCGTTGCGCATGGGCAGGAAGCCAGAAGTACGGTGTGCTGACCTGGTCCGGAGACATCCATTCTTCCTTCCGTGCCATGAAGGAACAGTTACAGGCCGGCTTAAATATGGGTATGGCGGGAATCCCATGGTGGACTTCAGATATTGGAGGATTTATCGGCGGAGATATTACAGATCCTGCATTTAAGGAGCTGCTGATGCGATGGTTTGCCTGGGGAGCGTTCTGTCCGGTATTCCGTATGCATGGAGAACGCTCACCGTGGTATGAGAGAGAACAGGAATTCATTAATGGAGTCCGTCAGTTGACCTCCGGACAGGATAATGAGGTATGGAGCTTTGGAGAAGACAATTATGAGATTATGAAGAAATATCTCTTTATCCGTGAAAACTTAAGAGATTATGTAAGGCAGAGCATGGAAAATACCAGTAAGACCGGAGAGCCGGTAATGCGTCCTCTGTTCTTTGATTTCCCGGAGGATCCGGAAAGCTGGAAGGTGGAAACGGCTTATATGTTTGGACGGGATCTTCTGGTATCACCGGTTACGGAAGCCGGGGTCAAGGTATGGAAGGTTTATCTTCCGAAGGGCTCTAAATGGACAGAAGCAGCAACCGGAAAGGAATACGAGGGCGGCCGGTATGTGGAAGCATATGCACCGATCGACATTATTCCGGTATTTGTGAAGGCAGGGGCAGAGCTTAACATTTATGAGGCAGATATTATCTAAAAACAGATTGAATGTAAGACAGGAGATTGCTGTGAAAAAAGAACGGAAGCTGGATCAGTTTTTACAATATGCGGTAGAAGTCGAGGGGATAAAATTTCAGATGGTGGATCTGTTGTTTATTCTCTGTCTGTTTGTGATCGGACTGCTGATCCGGCTGCCGTTGTATCCGATTACGTCTGCAGATTATCTGGGATGTCTCCTTCCATGGATGGAGGAGATCCGGCAGACGGGAGGGTTCTTTTCTTTAAATCATTCGATCTCCAATTACACATCACCCTATATGTATCTGATGTGCCTTGTGTCGTATGTGACGAGAGACAATCTGTATGCGCTCAAAACGGTATCGGTCGTTTTTGATTATGTAGCGGCACTTGCCATGTTTCTTCTGGTTTATGAAATTACCTGCAATGTGCGGCGTTCCATTATCGGAATGGCACTGGTGCTTCTTTGCCCGACAGTGATCATTAACAGTGCCTACTGGTGTCAGTGTGATGTGATTTACACATCATTCCTGTTGCTGTCCCTGCTATATTTTTACCGGGATGACAGCCGGAAGAGTCTTATTTTTATGGGGATAGCGTTTTCGTTCAAATTGCAGGCGCTGTTCTTTATGCCGTTCTTAATTTTGATGTGGCTAAAAGGCAGAACCATTAAGTTCTGTCATTTCCTGTACATACCAGTGATGTATGTTCTGACCGCGGTTCCTGCCTGGCTGTTTGGCAGAAGCATGAAAGACCTGCTGTTGATTTATGTGCAGCAGTCAGAGACGTATCCGTGGGGAACGTTGGAATACCCGAATATTTATGCATTGCTTGGAGAGGTGATGCCGGACTATTACCATGCAAATGAGGTAAGTAGTGCCGGAACGTTTATGACGATCATTCTGCTGGGATTGCTGGTGTATTACCTTTATGGGAAAAGGATTATCATTACGAATCAGATGGCAGCAACGATTGCACTGTTTTCAGTGGCTTTCGTGGTCTATACCCTGCCGCATATGCACGACCGCTATGGATTCCCTGTGGATCTGCTGGCGATTCTGTATGGTGTTCTGAATCCCGGAAAACTGACGATGACCTGTGGGTTTTTACTGGTTTCCCTGTTAAGTTATATTCCATATCTGCTCGGCATCCATATTGTGCCGATTGCTTATGTGGCATTGGGACTGCTTGGGTTGATTCTGCTGGTAGGCAGAGATTTGTATGAGCAGATTAAAGCACAAGAATCCAGTCTTTAAGCAGACGCAGATGCATTCCATATTCCCGGGAAACCGGAAATCCGGATACTACCGGATAAAATACGAAAAAGCATGCAATAGCAATCACCAGATAGACAGTGATTGCTATTTTACTTTTCGGGAATTTTGTTAAAAGCAGGTGAATTACATATCCCATCATCAGGATCGTGAAGAGGATGGCAGGAAAGTAGTGATAAATAAAGGTGATTCGTCCACCGGAAAGTCCAAGGATTACCCAGGGAAGATATTGGGCAAGATAACCGATCGTTAAAAAGCCGGCCTTGCCGTCATGGCGTGCAATCCATTGAATAAAGGTGATGAGAACACAGGGAATGCCCACCCACCAGATTGCCGGATTTCCCATACAGCTTACAGCACTTACTTTTGTGGCAGTTACGGCATCGTTGGCATCAAGTAGCGGCATCCAGATCACGGGCCATTCATAGTAAGGGGAGCTGTAGTAATGCTCAGCCTTTAAGGTAGAGTGATACCAGAACATATACCGGGTGTTTTTAATGGTTTTATCAATCAGTCCGTTGTAGCCGTCTGCACCGACAACAGGAATATAAGCAAGTGTATACAGAACAAGTGGAAGTATTACGAAAAAGCCGATGCAGAATAAAAACAGCCGGAGGGTTTGCTGCTTCGGAAAATGCAGGATTGTGTACCAGATAAAAAGGATGGCAAGTCCGGCAGCTGCATAAACGCCGGTTAATTTCGTAGCAATGGCAAGGGACATACCAATACCGCAGAGTGCCAAAAGGACAGCAACACGAAAGGGCGGGAATGGATCCGAAAGGCACTCTGCAGTCTGGCGGTATTGGTGATCTGCCAGAAAATAGCGGTACAGGTAGTAGTACGCCAGAATAATAAAGAACGCGACGAAAATATCAATCGTGGCAATTCTCGATAACATAAAGTGCATACAGTCAAACACCAGCAGAATCGTGGTGGCTGTTGCGGCAAAGGTATTCTGAAAGAGCCGCTTGGCAAAGAGATAGAAAAGCGGAACCATAAAAATGCCAAAAAGAGCCGACATAAAACGCCAGCCAAACGGAGTCATGCCAAACATCCGGATGCCTAAGGAAATCAGGATTTTGCCAAGCTGCGGATGGGTGGTTTCGTAGGTAACCAGTCCGTGAATAAATTCATAGGCAGTGCGTCCGTGATAGACCTCGTCAAACATTGTGCCGGTCAGATAGGTTTTGACCGCAGGAAATAGATCCTGCTCATCAAATAAAGCAGAATATTTCGCATCATAAATCGGAGATAAAACTGTACCGTCCGGAGAAGTGAGCACCAGCTCATTGATGACACATTCTTCATCCAGAGCGACAATTCCCAGATAACGGAGGTTATAGTTGATGGCAATGGTATTCCAGGCAAAGACCGACTCAGCAGCAGCTTCTCCCTGAAGAACCTCCCAGGAACCGGTTACTTCATTAAAAGCAGAGATTGAGAACTTACGGGTATTGAGATTACCTAAGAACATATGAATCGACCCGACATCCACATAGTCACCTAAATCAATAACAATATCCCGGTCTTCGGTGGTAGCCATATAGGTGCTTTGCGGAGCAGAGGTATTGCCAATCCGGTAAAAAACCAGGGCCGAAAAAAGTAATGTCAGAATTCCCATGGCAAGATAATCCCATTTCGTCAAAAACGTACTTTCTAAAAAATGTTTTTGGGGTTTTGGGGAAAAAGTGCTAAAAAAATTCCGGATCCGATTCATGATTGTACGACCTTTCGTGAGTTGCTTTCCAGTTCAGTATAACAATTCTTTGGATTGGAAACAATGGTAAATAAAAAGGAAAGCGAGGTTTTGAAATGAATCGATATTTACAGATTACGAATATCCATGGAAGGGAAATTCTGGACTCCAGAGGAAATCCGACGGTGGAAGCGGAGGTGGTGCTTACCGATACCGAAACCGGGGAGCGGTTCTGTGAACATGCTGCCGTTCCTTCCGGGGCAAGTACCGGACAGTTTGAGGCGATCGAATTAAGGGATGGTGAGCCGAGATACTGCGGACTTGGCGTAAGAAAAGCCGTCGCAAACATCAATACCAGAATCAAAGAGGCGCTGGCTGGTAAAAACGGATTAAAGCAGCCGCTTATTGACCGGATTCTGATTGAAACGGATGGAACGGATAACAAAGGAAGTCTCGGAGCCAATGCCATGCTGGCAGTATCGCTTGCCAATGCGAAGGCAGCAGCCAAGGCAATGCGATTACCATTATATCAGTATCTGGGCGGCGTAAATGCCAAGGTGCTTCCAGTCCCCATGATGAACATTTTAAATGGAGGTGCGCATGCAGCCAACAATCTGGATGTACAGGAGTTTATGATTATGCCGGTCGGCGCACATTCCTTTCAGGAAGGATTACAGTGGTGTACGGAAGTCTTTCACTGCCTTGCCGATCTGTTAAGAAAGAAGGGACTTATTACCGCTGTCGGTGATGAGGGTGGTTTTGCACCGGATCTTTCCGGAGAGGAAGAGGCCATTGAATATATTCTGGAAGCGGTAAAAAAGGCAGGCTTCAAACCGGGAAAGGACTTTAAGATTGCCATGGATGCTGCAGCCTCTGAGTGGAAGGGTGGACAGAAGGGCGAATACCGGCAGCCGAAGTCCGGGCAGTCTTTTACCTCAGAAGAGCTGATTGCACACTGAAAGCAGTTGATTGCGAAATATCCGATCTTTTCCATTGAGGATGCACTGGACGAAGAGGACTGGTCCGGCTGGCAGATGCTGACCGAAAAGCTTGGTAATAAGGTGCAGCTTGTTGGGGATGATCTGTTTGTAACCAATGCCAAACGGCTCGGAGCAGGAATCAAGCTTCATTGTGGAAATTCCATTCTGATTAAGCTGAATCAGATCGGCACACTTACGGAAACCATGGAAACCATTGATATTGCGCATAAGGCGGGCTACACAGCAGTGATTTCCCACCGGTCCGGGGAAACGGAGGACACAACCATTGCGGACCTTGCGGTTGCCATGAATGCCGGACAGATTAAAACCGGTGCGCCCTCCCGGTCGGAGCGTGTGGCAAAATATAACCAGCTTCTGCGGATTGAGGAGGAGCTTGGGGAAACAGCAGTATTTCTGACCGGATACGGGGATACGGAAAAATAAGCTGAAATCTTATGCTATAGTTTACACAGCAGCCGGACGCTTGCTGTCTGGCTGCGTAAGAATATGATTTAGAAGTGAGCAGGCTCCTTTTGCGGAGCAAAACTTCAAATGAGCCTGCGAATCGTTACTGGAATGAGGTACGAGTGAACAGTAACAATTTTACCAAGAAATTTTTCTTCAAAATCAGGTTGTTTATGGTTGACGTAACAAGGAAGAACCGATAAACTGGAAGAGTACGAAAAAAGATGAAGGGGTATCAGACACGAATGAAAAAAAGATTTTTAAACATGTTACAAAAGACAGTTGCGATGGCAATGGTCGTTGCGGTACTGGGAATGCTTCCAATGGGACAGGTATCTGCAGCGAATGCAAACGGGGCAATTGCACAGGGGGTAGACGCTTCCAAGCACAACGGTGCGGTAAACTGGGGACAGGTTGCAGCTTCTGGAATGCAGTTTGCTTTTATCAAGGTGGGAAGCACCTATAGCGGTGTGGATCCGCAGTTCGCAGCGAACATTACGGGAGCACAGTCTGCCGGCTTGAAGACAGGTATTTATCTGTATTCCTATGCAACAACACCGGAACAGGCACAGCAGGAGGCCAACCTGGTTTTACAGTGGATTGAAGGCTATACTGTAAACTATCCGATCGTGTTTGATATTGAGGATAAATGTCACAAGAACCTAAGCAATCAGCAGCTTATTGATATTATCAATGCATTCTGTACGACGATTGATGCAGCCGGATATTATCCGATGGTATATTCCTATAAGAATATGTTTGACACCAAGTTAAGCATCTGCGGCTGGGACCGCTGGGTGGCACAGTACAACAGCTCCTGCGGACATACCAATAATGTGTGCTTCTGGCAGTACAGCAGTTCAGGTAAGGTCAACGGATTTTCGGGAAGAGTAGATGTGAACTATCAGTTCAAGGACTACAGCAATCTGATTATTTCCGATGGATTTATTGAACATAACGGAAACGTGCGTTTTTACCGGAACTGGAAGATGCAGAAGGGCTGGGTAGATTTCAATGATACCCGTTATTATCTGGACGGAGCAGGAAATCTGGTCCGCGGATGGTACACGGAAGGAGATAAGACCTATTATCTCACACCGGAAGACGGAAGCATTGCCAGAGGACAGCGTAATGTGGACGGTGCGGATTTTTACTTTACGGCCGAGGGCGTAAAGACCGCAGGCTGGGTAGTGATCAATGATCAGAAGTTTTTTTATGAACCTGCCAACAATGGAATTATGAAACGGGACTGGTACAGCGATGAGAAGGGAAATGTTTACTTCTTTGACCGTACCGATGGACATATGATCACCGGCGCACAGGCAATTGACGGTGTGGAATTCCTGTTCAGCGCAGAGGGAATCCGTCAGACCGGATGGGTGACCTTAGAGAACGGAACCTTCTTTTACGATCCTGCAACCGGAGCAAAGGTCAGAGGCTTCTACGATGATGCAGCCGGTAGACATTATCTGTCTGCAGATGACGGACATCTGGTAACCGGAGCAGCAACGATCGAGAAGAAGAATTACTTCTTCAGTCCGGAAGGTGTGATGATGACCGGTATTGTAGAAACCGAGACCGGAAGCTTCTATTATGATCCGGCAACCGGAGAGCTTGTAAAGAATCAGGATCTTAACCTGAACGGAGCGTTGTTCCACGCAGATAAAACAGGACTTTTAACAGCCGTTGAGGTTCCAGAAGATCCAGCGCAGACCACAGCAAAATAAGCACTTGCAATTCGTTGATACTTATGATAAACTAAACCTTGCTTGGCATTAGGAGGTAATGAAATGGCAGTCGTAAAGATTATTATTCAGATTATTTTCATATTATTATGTATCGCACTTACGGTACTGGTATTAATGCAGGAAGGAAAGTCAGCAGGACTTGGAGCCATCAGTGGTATGGCAGAGACTTACTGGGGTAAGAACAAGGGACGTTCCATGGAAGGCAATCTCGTGAAGATCACGAAGTATCTGGCCATCGGATTTATGTTGATTTCTATTGTTTTGAATTTGAGCGTATTTTAAAGAGCTTGGTTGAGGGCATTCCTGTTGGGAATGCCCTTTTCACTTTATAGGAAATTCCGTTGGAATTTCTATAAAGTAAAAAGGGCATTGTGTGAGTGCGCAGCTCGCAGAGAAGAAATCAGTTGCTTTGCAACACTGCTCACGCGCGAAGAGTTCGCGAGCGAACTCTTTAATTTATGTAGAGCACTTAGTGAAAGCAAGTCAAAGACGCAGCTTGAACTTAGTGCGAACGATACCTGTGCACTTAATAAGAACAAGCAAAGCGCAGTTCGAATTTAGTGCAGCAGGTACATGTAGAGTATTTAGTGAAAGCAAATGTAAGAGATAGCTCGAATTTAGTGCAGCAGGTACATGTAGAGTATTTAGTGAAAGCAGATGTAAGAGATGGCTTGAACTAGTGTAGCAGGTATATGAGGAATAGAAACTGTGAAGAAGAAAACAAGAGAAGAACGGAAAAACTTAATCATACAGCTTGTCGAGGATTCCTGTTATGTTCCGATGAAGGAAAAGGAACTTGCAATCTTCATGCAGGTAGAGCCAGAGGAGAGGGAAGAATTAAAGTCGATTCTCCAGGAACTTTTGAATGATGGCAGTCTTCAGATGACGAAGCGTGGCAAGTACATCAAGGGAGACGGGCAGGCAAAGCAGCAGGTGGGAACCTTTATCAGTAACAGCCGCGGCTTTGGATTCGTAGAGGTGGAAGGACAGGAGGAAGACCTTTTTATACCGGAGGAGTATACCGGCGGTGCGTTTCATCTCGATACGGTTCAGGTGGAGCTTCTTAAGGATCAGAGAGGTAAGCGTAAAGAAGCCAAGGTTACCGGGATTCTGATGCACGGGATTGAGCAGGTGGTCGGAACCTATGATAAATGCAAGAGCTTTGGCTTTGTGATTCCGGACAATGAGAAGCTGAACACGGATATTTTTATTCCGGTGGAGCGTTCGAAGGGGGCGGTCACAGGTCATAAAGTGGTTGCACAGATCACAGATTATGGGGATGCAAAGCATAAGCCGGAAGGTAAGATCATAGAGATTTTAGGACATGTGAACGATCCGGGAGTCGATATTTTATCGATTGTGAAGGGCTTTGATCTTCCAACGGAATTTCCGGAGCGGGTACTGAACCAGGCAGAGCGGGTAGCAAAGGAAGTATCGGAGGCAGACCGTGCAGGACGTAAAGATCTGCGGGAGCTGATGACCGTTACCATAGATGGAGAGGATGCGAAGGATTTAGACGATGCAATCAGCCTGTCCTATGAAGATGGAAAATATCATCTGGGAGTGCATATTGCGGATGTCTCGAACTATGTACAGGAAAATTCAGCCTTGGACAGGGAAGCCCTGGAACGAGGAACCAGCGTATATCTGGTCGACCGGGTGATCCCGATGTTGCCGCATGTGTTGAGTAATGGTATGTGTTCTTTGAATATGGGTGAGGATCGTCTTGCCTTAAGCTGTCTGATGACCGTAGATGCGAAAGGCAATGTCATCGATCATGAGATTGCAGAGAGTGTCATCCATGTGGACGAGCGTATGAACTATACTGATGTGAATAGGATTCTCGAAGAGAATGATCCGGCACTTTGCAGGCGGTATGAGGCTCAGGTTCCCATGTTCCACTGTATGAAGGAACTGGCAGACATTCTCCGTGAAAAAAGAAAGAGCAGAGGATCCATTGACTTTGATTTCCCGGAGAGTAAAATTGAACTGGACAAAGAAGGAAATCCGATTTCCATTAAACCTTATGAGAGAAGAATAGCCAATAAGATCATCGAGGATTTTATGCTGCTCGCGAATGAAACTGTGGCACAGCATTTTTACTGGATGGAGATTCCGTTCGTATACCGTACCCATGAAACACCGGATCCGGAAAAGATTATGAAACTTGGTACTTTTATCCGAAACTTCGGATATAATATAAAGGTAAAAACCGGGGATAACGAAATTCATCCTAAAGAAATTCAGAAGCTTTTGGGGAAGATTGAGGGGACTCCGGAAGAGGCACTGCTCAGTCGTCTGACGCTTCGGAGTATGAAGCGGGCTTCTTACCAGACAGAATGTATGGGACATTTTGGACTGGCCTGCCCGTATTATTGTCACTTTACCTCTCCGATCCGGCGTTATCCGGATCTGCAGATTCATCGGATTATCAAGGAACAGCTCCGGGGCAGAATGGATGGTAAAAGAATCCTTCACTACGAAGAAATCCTTCCGGAGGTCGCAAAGCATTCCTCTCAGATGGAACGCCGTGCCGACGAGGCAGAGCGTGAAACCGAAAAGCTGAAGAAAGCACAGTACATGGTGAGCAGAATCGGAGAGAAGTTTGAAGGTGTGATCTCCGGTGTGACGGCATGGGGAATTTATGTGGAACTGCCTAATACCGTAGAAGGTATGGTCCATGTATCCCGCATGGCAGGCGATTATTACTATTACGATGAACGGGCATATGAAATGATTGGACGGGATACCGGCAGAACCTTCCGGCTGGGACAGAAGGTGGATGTGATCGTGGACGATGTCGATCTGCAGATGAAATCCGTGGATTTTGTGCTGCAAAAGGAATAAGGACGAATAGTTATCCGTATAATGGTCTGACAGAATCCGGAGAAAATCAGAAAGGCTGACGAGTATGGCGAAAGAAGAATTGAAGCTTGTAGCAAATAATAAAAAAGCATATCATGATTATTTTATCGAAGAAAAGTATGAAGCAGGGCTTGTTTTACATGGAACGGAAGTAAAATCCCTACGTATGGGAAAGTGCAGTATTAAGGAAGCCTTTATCCGGATTGAAAATGGAGAGGTGTTCATTTACGGCATGCATATCAGCCCGTATGAAAAGGGAAATATTTTTAACAAAGATCCGCTACGTGTGCGGAAGCTCCTTTTGCACAAATCGCAGATTCAGAAGCTCATTGGCAATAGTGCCGAGAAGGGATATACCATTGTTCCTCTGCAGGTTTATTTCAGCAATGGAAGAGCCAAAATCGAAATTGGTCTTGCCAAAGGTAAGAAGCTTTATGATAAGCGACAGGATATTGCAAAGAAGGATCAGAAAAGAGAAGCCGAGAAGGAATTAAAAGTCCGTCTCCGTGCGTAAGGAGGTTGCTTTTTTGAATGCATTATAATATAATATGAACTATTCAGAGACATGCAATTTATGGAAATATGTCCGTCGAATGCTTGCATTCGTAAGGATAGTTCCTACTATCATTTTAACACGGGATAGTAAAGGTTTCGACAGGGGTCTTGCAGCTGGAGAAGCTATCCGCAGGCGATGCGTTAAATCGCAAAAATAAATATAAACGCTGACGAAAAATTAGCATTTGCTGCCTAATGGCAGCTGTCTGACTTAGTGCACCTACACATTAAGACCCAGGCATCAACGATGTAGGAAACGACATGGGCTAAGCTTTGCCCCCATGGGCGTACCATGAAGCTACTGAAACCTGAAGGGCGTCTACCTCCGTCAGGCAGAGGGAATGGTGAGCAATCACGGAATTGGATGACTATGATAGTAGAAGGACAGGGAATGGGTCTTTGGACGCGGGTTCGACTCCCGCCTATTCCATTAATTGTACTAAGGAGGGATCCATCGAAGATGGGAGGGGTCCTTAGTGCCTGTGCAGAAGAGAATATTTTGAAGTAGAGATTGTGCTGCTACGCACCCAATGGGTCAAAAGAAATGTGGGAAGGGGCACACCCACCGAAGTATGCTCTTGTCTTATATCATTAACCGTCACAACCCAATGAGGGATTCTTTATTATTTTCACAACACTTATGAAGGGCATATAAAATAAAGGTAACATAGAAGTTGTACGTTGTAGGAAAAATTAACAGGGAAATATACAAATGTATAGAAGAGAATATCCGGACGGAAGAAGTCATTATAACCGATGAGCGAATAGGGCATATTCGTGAGCGGCGTGGCGAAGAGTTCTATAACGGATATTGTGGTCTGTTTGAGGAGATACTGAGAGAGCCTGATTATATTTTCAAAGAAAAAAGAGAACATACCGCATTGGTTTGTAAGAGAATTGTGGAGAATGAAAAGTATATCAATTTGGTGTTGAGAATTGTTATAGAAACGGATAATCCAGAGTATAAAAATTCTATTATTACGGCTATAGGAGAGAGCGAAAAGCGGTTTGCACAACGTTTAAGAAATAATACGGTACTTTACAAAAAAGAATAATGATGTTATGATCATCATATAATAATTGTGCTCTACCCGGATAGTTATATGAGGTGGTAAATTTCGTAGCGACCACACGCCGATGGTACGACAGGGGAGACCCGAGAGATGCAGGAGCGGCTACGCCTGCCATATAATTATCCGGTTATGCAATATAATATAGAATCTATTTTGTCACCCATTACAATATTGTGATGGATTTTTTATATTATTTGTATTATAGAAAACAGAAAGACATGTTTGATGAAGGAGACCGAATATGATTCGCATTTTTTCAGACAGCACCTGTGACTTATCGAAAGAACTGGTTGAACGCTATGACATCACCATTTTACCTCTTCATATTCTGCTTGGAGAAGAGGAATTCCTGGATGGAGTGAACATTACACCCGATGAGATTTACAAGTGGTCGGACGAACATAGGACGACACCGAAGACCTCGGCTGTTTCGATTGAAGATGTGATGAAGGCAGCGGGGCCTTATCTGGATCAGGGAGATGAGATCATATCCTTCTCCATTTCAGATGATATGTCTACGTCAGGGAATGTGATGCATATGGCAGCTGCAGAGCTGGAAGCAGAGGATCGTTTCCATGTAATCAATTCGGCAAACCTTTCTACCGGTATCGGACTTCTTGTCATTGAAGCAGCTATTATGGCGAAGGAAAGGAAAACATCAGAAGAAATCATTGCAAAGATCGAAGAGTTGAAGCCTCTGGTACGGGCAAGCTTTGTGGTAGATACATTAACCTATCTCTATCGTGGAGGCCGTTGCAGCGGACTGGCTGCGCTGGCAGGCGGTGCTTTGAAGCTGCATCCGCAGATCGTTGTCGTAGACGGGGTGATGAAGCCCGCGAAAAAATACAGGGGGAACATTATGCGAGCAACCTTAGACTATGTGAAGGATATGGAAGCCGCTATTCTGAATGCTCATAAGGATCGTGTGTTTATCACACATTCCGGAAGTGATTCCAAGGTTGTTCAGGAAGTGTATGATTATCTCGATGGGCTCCACTACTTTGACGAAATCTGTATTACCAGAGCCGGAGGCGTTGTATCCAGTCATTGCGGATACGGAACACTTGGCGTTCTGTTTATTGCAAACGAATAAGATGCCGTGATAAGGAGCTTGTATGGAAGATCGGAAGGAGCTTGTCGTCGGTGGCTATCGGTTTGACCGTTTATCCGATGCCAGTGAAGCAGCGCTTGAAATTGAAAAGGCAACCTATTTTGAACAGCGTATTTCCGGGAGAAGCCCGGAGAATATGCTGGCAATTTATGATAAGGTACTGGATGAAAGAATTTTCGTTACGCCCGTAGGCTGGGAATATCTGAAGTTTCTGCAGGCGAGGTTAAAGGAAGAAGGAATTGACGCAGACCGGATTCGCCCGATTCCACTGTATCATACTTTTCGTTTTCCAAAGGTGGACGAGCAGGAGAATAAAGGTGTTGCGAGAGAAAGGATTCATCCCTCTACGAAGAAAAAAATGACTGCTGCAGATAAAATGCGTATTTCGGTGATCACGAATGTAATTCTGGTTCTGCTGGTAGCGGTATTGTTTATCATTACCTTAAATGGAGAAAATGCAAATGCCCTGAATTACCGTAAGGCTATTCAGAATCAGTATGCAGCCTGGGAGCAGGAGCTGACAGAGCGAGAGAAGGCGGTGAAAGAGAAAGAGCAGGAACTGCAGATAGAGGACGATAAGGAAGCTGCAACAACATCGGAAGCAGCAGAGGATACTCCGGACGGAGCATAATGGAAATTACCTGAGAAAGGTGGTACATACATGGAGCGATTGAAAATACTTGTAGCAGATGATGAAAGCCGTATGAGGAAGCTGGTAAAGGATTTCCTTTTGAAGAGTAATTTTGAAGTGCTGGAAGCAGAAGATGGCAGTCAGGCACTTGATCTGTTTTATGCGACCAAGGATATTGCACTCATTATTCTTGATGTGATGATGCCCAGGATGGATGGCTTTGAAGTGTGCCGGGAGATCCGTCAGACTTCGCAGGTTCCCATCATCATGCTGACGGCGAAGGGCGATGAAAGAGATGAACTTCAGGGATTCCAGCTTGGCGTGGATGAATATATTACGAAACCGTTCAGCCCGAAGATTCTTGTAGCCCGCGTAGAAGCCGTGTTGCGCAGAACGAACCAGTTAGAAGAATCCCAGGTCTTAGAATATGGCGGCATTGCCGTTGATAAGACAGCCCACAGCGTTACCATTGATGGAAAGCCGGTAGATCTAAGCTTTAAGGAATTTGAACTGCTTACCTATTTTATGGAAAATAAAGGAATTGCGCTATCCAGAGAAAAGATTTTAAATCATGTCTGGAATTATGATTATTTCGGAGATGCCAGAACGATTGATACACATGTGAAAAAGCTTCGCAGCAAGCTGGGAGACAAGGGTGATTTGATCAAGACGATCTGGGGCGTTGGTTATAAGATGGGAGAATAGTGTGGGAAGGAGTCCATATAGTTTGCAATGGACTTCTTTTTTATTATGTAGATTGTGTGTATTGGGTAGAAAATATATAAAGAATGATGTAAAATTTATATCATTATCACGGTAGGAGATAACGAAATGCCTGGAAATGGGGGATCAATTTGAAGTATAAATATTCGATTCAGCGACAGTTTACCATCATTTTTGGATGTTTAATGGCTGGCACTATTTTATTATGCTGGTTTATCAATAATACCTTTTTGGAGCGTTATTATATTAATAATAAGAAGCATGCCATGTTGGAAGCATATCGGGTTATCAACGCCTCTTCCAATAACGGCACGCTTGCTTCAGATGAGTTTGATATCCAGTTCCAGAATATCTGCGCCAAGAATAACATTAATATTGTCATTCTGGATGCAGAGGCGAAGACACTCAAAACGTCTGCCAATAATTATGAACTGCTTTCGAAGCAGTTATTGAGCTATTTGTTCAATCAGGATACAACGGAAGACCGAAGGACGATTCTTTATCATAAAAAGTATCAGATGATTGCATTAAAGGATGACCGGACACAGCAGGATTTCATTGACCTGTGGGGCGTATTGGATAACGGAAACCTGTTCCTTTTAAGAACACCTGTAGAAAGTATCCGGGAGAGCGTATCGCTGGCAAATCGCTTTCTTTCCTATATCGGAATTGGAGCAGCAATTCTCGCATCTTTCATTATTATGATGGTATCCAGGAAGATTTCCGAACCAATCAAGGAATTGACACAGATTTCGGAGCGAATGAACCATTTGGACTTTGATGCAAAATATGAGGGGAAGAGCAGGACCGAGATTGCGCTTCTAGGACAGAACATTAACCAGTTATCTGAAACGCTGGAAACGACGATTTCCGAATTAAAGAGTGCGAACAATGAACTTCTCCGTGACATTGAGAAGAAGAATGAGATGGAGAAAATGAGAACGGAGTTTCTGTCCAATGTATCCCATGAGTTGAAGACACCAATTGCATTGATCCAGGGGTATGCGGAAGGATTAAAGGAAGGCGTGAACGACGATGAAGAAAGCCGGAACTATTATTGTGAGGTCATTGTTGATGAAGCATCCAAGATGAATCAGATGGTACAAAAGCTTTTGACACTGAATCAGCTGGAATTTGGTAACAAGACCGTTTCTTTAGAAAGATTTGATGTGGTAGATCTGATCCGGAACTATCTGCAGTCTTCGCTGCTGCTTTGTGAGCAGAAGGGAGTACAACTTAAAATGGAAGACTATCCGCCTATTCATGTCTGGGCGGATGAATTCGGCGTGGAAGAGGTGTTCAATAATTATTTTACCAATGCCATGAATCATGTCGATGGAGAGAAAATTATCGAAGTACGGGTACAAACCACAGAGAATAAGGTGAGAGTGTCTGTTTTCAATACGGGAGCTCCGATTCCGGAAGACAGTATTGCACATATCTGGGAAAAGTTTTATAAAGTAGATAAGGCGAGAACCAGGGCTTATGGAGGAAGCGGCGTCGGCTTATCCATTGTAAAGGCCATAATGGATTCCATGAATCAGCCATATGGCGTATTGAATTATGAGAATGGAGTAGAATTCTGGTTTGAACTTGATAAAGGAAAATAGAAATGTTACTATATCCGTAACGAGGTAAAGCAGATGACGAATAAAAAGACAAATCCATTTATAACAATTCTTGCAGGTGCATTACTTGTGAGTCTTAGTGGCTGCGGCAATACGATTCCTGCGCTTAGCGAGGAACAGGAGGCGCTGGTTGTGGAATATGCATCCACTGCCGTATTGAAGCATGATGCGAATTATCAGGGAAAGCTCATGGACCTTTCCACTCTTGCAAATGAGGAAGAAACACCGGAGGAAGAAACCGCGGAGGAAGAAACCACGCAGGCACCGGCAGAAGATACGAATATCCCGGAGGAGTCTGCCCCGGTACAGGAGCCGCAGCAGGAAGCAGGCAATGCAGAACAGGAAGAAGCACAGGTACAGGCAAATGCAGAACAGGTTCTGGGTCTCCACGATGTTTCTTTAACCTGCTCTGGATATGAAGTGGATGAATTTTATCCGAAGAATGGAAATGAAATCTATTTTGTAATGAATGCAACACCCGGAAATAATCTTCTGGTTATGAGGTTTACCTTAAGAAACCTTCTGAATGAAGAACAGGAGATTCAGATCCGGCCCGGAGCCGTTCGGGTAAAGATCGACCTGAATGGTGGAGAGAAGAATGCACTGACGACTATGCTGCTGAATGATCTGGCGACCTATCAGGGGACTTTGGGACCGAATGAAGAGACCGAGCTTGTGGTAGTCGGGGAATACCCGGTAGAAGATCTGCAGGTAATTGATTCTTTAAGCGTGAAGCTTAAGAATGAGAGCGGTGAAGTCATCCTGAATTGTAATTAGAACAAATGCTGGCATTCCTATGATAAAAGAGAGTGCTTTGATTAAAAATTCAGAAATGGGATTTGAGGAGAGACAATTTCATGGAAAAAGCGAAAGTATATTTTACATCCTTTAAGGCAACCGGACATGAAAATCTGTTACAGAAGCTTCACCGTCTGATGAAGACCGCTGGTTTCGAGACGATTGATTTTACCGATAAGTATGCGGCAATTAAAATCCATTTCGGAGAATATGGCAATCTGGCTTTTTTACGTCCCAATTATGCCAAAGTAGTAGCAGACTATGTGAAAGAGCTTGGAGGAAAGCCTTTCTTAACCGATTGCAATACCTTATATGTAGGAAGCCGGAAGAATGCACTCGATCATTTGGAGACGGCATATGTGAATGGATTTTCCCCTTATCAGACGGGGTGTCACGTGATTATCGGAGATGGATTAAAGGGAACCGATGAAACGATTGTTCCGATTGATGGAGAATATGTGAAGGAAGCCAGGATCGGTCATGCCATTATGGATGCGGATGTATTTATTTCCTTAACCCATTTTAAAGGACATGAGATGGCCGGCTTTGGTGGAGCATTGAAGAATATTGGTATGGGATGTGGCTCCCGTGCCGGTAAAATGGAACAGCACTGTGAAGGAAAGCCAAGTGTAAACCAGTCCGCCTGTGTAGGATGTGGTGCATGCAGCAGAATCTGTGCTCATGGTGCACCGGTCATCGGGAATCATAAGGCATCCATCGACCATGAGAAATGTGTAGGCTGCGGAAGATGTCTGGCAGTGTGCCCGAAAGATGCTATTGCAGCAGACTTTGCTGATTCCCTTACCATGCTGAATTATAAAATGGCAGAGTACAGCCTTGCCGTATGCAAAGACCGTCCCTGTTTCCATGTGTCCCTGATTTGTGATGTGTCACCGAATTGTGACTGCCATGCGGAGAATGATATTCCGATTATCCCCGATATTGGTATGCTGGCATCACTTGATCCGGTAGCACTCGATCAGGCATGCGCCGATCTGTGTAACCAGGCAGCTCCGATTCCGGAGAGTGTGCTGGGAGAGAATATCAAGAAGCACGGAGAAGAGGAAGGCCATGATCATTTCCATATGACGCATCCGGATACCGAATGGAAAACCTGTATTGCTCATGCTGTTAAGATTGGCCTCGGAACGGATCAGTATGAGCTGGTTAAGATCTGAGTAGATATTGAGAAATTAATATAAGATTGGATCATAGAGAAATATAGATGTGTAATAATAGAGTAGCAGTATAACAAATAAAAAACAGAACGGCTGTTGGGAAAAGTTTTCCTGACAGCTGTTTTATTCAAAAAAGAAATACTGAAAAATCCTGTAAAAACAAGGCTTTCAAGGCTTGTCGAAAAATATCTGAAAAATTTTCAAAATTAGTGTTGACAATCATAAGGGAGGGTGATATAGTATACATCGTTGCGGATGACACAAACAAAATGAAGCAACGCAGAAGCAAGGTCAGCTCGCAGAAAAACACTGCTCGCTGAGTGCTGTCGCACAATCGTCTTTTGCACAACAGCTTTTAAGAAAGCAAGCTTTCAAAAGCTGCCGTACAAAATCCGGCCTTGCTTGTACCTTGACAAATAAACAGCAATGCAACCCTGAAAATTCTAGAACAGAGTTCATGGAACTCAAAGAAATTTCAGAAGAACGAAACCATAAATCCAAGTCGAGGAAGGGCTTGA
>Ga0129315_1000366_pt1 | contig 41299 bp, 38 predicted proteins | sample Cm827metagenome_FD_94432 | JGI IMG/M metagenome (GOLD analysis project Ga0129315, IMG submission 94432) | Eastern black-and-white colobus group fecal microbial communities from Wisconsin, USA - Cm827 metagenome | ecosystem: Host-associated > Mammals > Digestive system > Large intestine > Fecal... | reverse complement strand
ATATTTTAGCACCTCTACTTAAGGCACTATCTAAATCTTCTAATAATAATGCTCCTGCACCTTCTCCCATTACAAAGCCATTCCTATCTTTATCAAAGGGAATAGAAGCTCTATTAATATCTTCACTTTTACTAAGAGCAGTCATAGATTGGAATCCTGAAATACCAAATTTACAAATTGAAGCTTCTGTTCCACCTACTATAGCTCTGTCTAAATATCCATCCTTTATACTTCTATAAGCCTCTCCTATACAATGTGTTGATGATGCACAAGCCGTAGTAATACTTAAACAGCTTCCCTCAATACCAAATTCTATAGCAATTGCTCCAGCAGCCATATTAGAAATAATAGTTGGAATGGCAAGGGGTGATACTCTGCTAGGACCTCTATTAATTAAATTTGTCATTTGATTTTCTATTGTAATAAGACCACCAATTCCAGAACCAAATATAACTCCAAATCTTTCTCTATCAACAGACTCTAAATCTATATTGCTATCTTTTATGCACTCTTTTGCAGATATTAACGCAAATTGTATAAATCTATCTAGCCTTTTGGCATCCTTTTTCCCTAGAAAATCCTCTGCATTAAAATCTTTAACTTCTGCTGCTACCTTTACTTTAAAATCTGTTGTATCAAAACATTTAATATTATCTATTCCATTTTTTCCTTCCTTTACAGAATTCCAAAAGCTATCAATAGAATTACCAATTGGTGTTATAGCTCCTAATCCTGTAACTACAACTCTTCTTTTCATACTAATTCTCTCCTTTAATGCATAACCATTCCACCATCTACATTTATCACTTGCCCTGTTATATAATTTGATAAATCTGATGATAAGAATAAAACTAAATTAGCTATTTCTTTTGGTTCTCCTATTTTTTTCATAGGGATAGTCTTTAAAACTTCCTCCCTTACTTTCTCTGGCAAAACCTTTGTCATATCTGTATTAATATATCCAGGAGCTATTACATTAACATTGATATTTCTTGATGCTAGTTCCCTTGCTATTGATTTTGAGAATCCTATTACACCAGCTTTAGAAGCTGCATAATTGCACTGACCTGCATTTCCAGCTACTCCAACTACAGATGAAATATTAATTATTTTACCAAATCTTTGCCTAACCATTATTGATGATACAGCCTTTGTCATATTGAAAGTTCCTTTTAAATTAACATCAATAACATCATTAAAGTCCTTTTCACTCATTCTTAATAATAGTCCATCTTTTGTTATTCCAGCATTATTTATTAATATATCAACACTTCCAAAATTCTCTTTTACTTCTTTAATAAAATTATTGACTTCATCTTCATTACTAATATCACATTTAATGGCTAATGCCCTAACTCCTAAAGTTCTTAACTCTTCTAATAAATTCTCTATTTCTTCATTATATTTTCTATAATTAATTGCAATATTAGCTCCATTTTCAGCTAGAGTCTTAGCTATTTCTCTTCCAATTCCTCTAGTTCCACCTGTGACTATTGCATTTTTATTAACAACCATCTAATACCTCAACCCCTTCTAATGTCTTTTTTAGAGATTTCATATCTTCAACATTAAAGATATTAAGTTTCAAACCTTTTTCTCTACTAATTTCCTTTATAAATCCACTTAATACTCTACCAGGTCCAAGTTCTATAAAAGTATCTACTCCCATATTAATAATCTTTTCCACACTTTCAGACCATCTAACAGAAGATTTAATTTGCTTACAAAGTAACTCTTTTATTTCTTCTTTATTTTCAATAATATCAGCTGTAACATTAGATATTATTTTAATTTCTGGATTATTAAAATTTATTTTATTTAATTCCTCTTTAAGCTTAATAGAAGCACTTTCTAATAAAGAAGTATGGAAAGGTCCTGATACCTTAAGTTCAATTGCTCTTTTAGCACCCATGTCTAATGCTAATTCTTTTGCTTTTTCAACTGCTAGCTTTTCACCACCAATAACTATTTGGTTATTGGTATTATAATTTGATATCTCTACTACTCCAATTTTGCTAGCTTCATTTATGGCTATATTCAATTTAGATAATGGTAATCCTATAATTGCAGCCATAGCACCAACGCCTATTGGAACTGCTTCTTGCATAAGCTTTCCTCTTTTTCTTATTAGTGGTATAGCTTCCTCAAAAGATAAAGATTTTGAGGCAATTAATGCTGAATATTCTCCAAGACTTAATCCTGCTACTACATATGGTTTTATTCCTTTATCTTCTAAAGCCTTCATAGCCATAATAGATGTAACTAAAATTGCAGGTTGAGTGTTTTCAGTAATATCTAACTCTTCTTTTTTACCATTAAAGATTAATTCTTTAATATCAAAATCTAGTAAATCCTTTGCTTTATCAAGAACCTCTTTAGAAACTAAAATATTATCATATAATTCCTTACCCATACCTATATATTGAGATCCTTGACCTGAGAAAATAAATGCTATTTTCATATTTTTATCTCTCCTAAAAACTATTATTAATTTTTTCATATTCAAGGAAGATTTCTTCAATAATTTCTCTAGCACTTTGCCTTTTCTTTATAAGTCCTGAAATTTGTCCAGCCATAATTGATCCATTTTCCATATCCCCATCTTTTACAGCTTTTCTTAATGCCCCTCTTCCTAATTCCTCCATTTTCTCTAATGAAACATTTTCCTTTTCAATATTAATATATTTTCTTGCTAGTTTATTTTTAATAACTTGAACAGGGTGTCCTGTTGATCTTCCTGTAACAACAGTATCTATATCTTTAGCATTTATTACTGCTTGCTTATAGTTATCATGAATTGTACATTCATTGGCTACTAAAAATCTAGTTCCTAATTGAACACCTTTTGCACCAAGTATAAAGGCAGCGGCAACACCTCTTCCATCTGCAATTCCACCTGCGGCTATAACAGGAATATTTACAGCATCAGCTACTTGTGGTACTAAAACCATAGTAGTTAGCTTTCCAATATGCCCTCCTGCTTCGCAGCCTTCTGCTATAATTGCATCAGCACCAGCCTTTTCCATTCTTTTTGCTAAAGCTACTGATGCAACAACTGGAATTATTCTTATCCCTGCATTTTTCCACTTTTCAATATACTTTCCTGGATTTCCAGCACCAGTAGTTACAACATTAACTCCTTCTTCTATGACAATATCTGATAATTCATCTGCATTTTCAGATAATAACATTATATTAACTCCAAAAGGTTTATTAGTTAGTTCTTTAGCTTTTCTAATTTCCTCTCTTACAAAATTTGCAGGAGCATTTGCACCTGCAATTATTCCAAGACCACCAGCATTAGATACGGCTGCTGCTAGAGAACTATCTGAAACCCATGCCATTCCCCCTTGAAAAATAGGATACTTAATATTTAACAAATTGCATATATTGTTATCCATGAGTTTTCCTCCAATATAAATTTATATAGCTATACTTTTATGCAACACTCTCAATATATTTAACTGCATCCCCCACAGTTTTAATCTTTTCTACATTTTCTACCTTTACATTAAAGGCATCTTCAATTTCCATAACTACTTGGAATAAATCTAGAGAATCAGCTCCTAAATCTTCAATAAAGTTAGTTTCTAATTTTACTTCCTCTTCATTAACTCCTAATTGATCCATAACTATTTCCTTAATTTTTTCAAATACCATTTTATATTCCTCCTAAAATTTAATTAATGCACCAGCCCAGGTTAATCCACCACCAAAAGCTGCTAATATTATTTTATCGCCTCTATTTATGAGCTTTTTATCTAATAGTTCACTTAAAACTATTGGTATACTGGCTGCAGAAGTATTACCATATCTATCTACATTTACATAAAACTTTTCTCTATTTATTTGTAATCTTCTAGCAGCTTCATCTATTATTCTTAAATTTGCTTGATGTGGCACAATATACTTGATATCATTTATATCTTCATTTGCCTTATCTAATAATTCTTTAATTATTTCTGGTAAAATAGATACTGCAAATTTAAAAACTTCTCCACCTTTCATTTCTATATATCTCTTTTCATTTGAATTATCAAAAGAAAAAGGAGTTTTTAATTTTAGTTCCGATGCAACTAATGATTTTTCTCCTAAATTTCCATCTGCTCCAAAACAAGTACTTATAATTGAGTCTTCATTTTCACATAATTCTATTACTGCTGCACCTGCTCCGTCACCAAATAATACACATGTATTTCTATCTGACCAATCAACTATCTTTGATAATACTTCAGAGCCAATAATTAATGCCTTCTTTTTATCTGTTGTCTTTATCAATCCCGAGGCAATTATTAAAGAATATACAAAGCCTGAACAAGCTGCTGATATATCAAAGGCTGCTGCATTTTTGCATCCTAAAAGTCCTTGAATACTACATGCTGTTGATGGCATTAGTTTATCAGGTGAAGTAGTAGCTACGATTATTAAATCTATATCTTCCTTACTACACTTACTATTTGTTAAAGCATTAAGTGCTGCCTTATATGCTAAATCAACAGTTCCTTCACCAGTTGATATTCTTCTTTCTTTTATTCCAGTTCTTTTTACTATCCACTCATCTGTGGTCTCAACAATAGACTCTAAATCCTTATTTGTAATAATATTATCGGGACAATAATGGCCAATTCCAAGTATTCTAACTCCTCTCATTCCACGCCTCTTTCTGAAACCCAAAAATTTCTAAATGAATTTTAATTACTTTAAAACAAATTGTTATTTTAAACAGACATCTTTATTCTTATTGTATTAACTACCCTAGTACCAACTAAAGCTGTTACTATTGACTTAATAACATCTCCTGGAAGAGTTATCAAAAATCCATTATAAATTGCTAAGCTTATAGTTATATTCATACCTAAATAGAATCTGTTTATTAAATAAAAATAAATTACTCCAATGAAATAAATAACTATAATTCCCAAAAAATTTGCTAAAAGTAAATTTTTAAAACTATTCTTTTTTATTTCAACTACTTTACCAATTACATATGCTGCTATTATTAGTCCAATTAAATATCCAAATGTAGGTTGAAATATATATTGAGGGCCTCCCCCCTTTGTAAATACAGGAATACCTATAAGTCCTATAAGAATATATAATAGTTGGGATAATGCCCCCTTCTTCCCTCCTAAAATAATGCCACTCATACTACTAAAGAAAAATTGCATTGTAAATGGAACATAGGGTATAGGGATACTAATAAAGGCTCCTATGGATGTTAGAGCTGCAAAAATTGCTATTAATACCTTATCCCCTAAAGTTAGATTCATTATATCACCTCCCTCAAATATTTTGACTATCAAAATATTAACATCATAATAATACCAATTTTTTATTTTGTCAATATTCAAATTATTTTTTATTTTTATTGTATTTTTGAAATTACTAGACTATACTATTAATTATATTTTGATAATCAAAGTAATTTTTATAGTATGAAAGGAGTAATTTTATGAATATAAAGCCATTAAAAATAGGAAATTTAGTAGCTAAACTTCCAATAATACAAGGTGGCATGGGTGTTGGTGTTTCTCTATCAAACCTTGCTGGAAATGTTTCAAAACATGGAGCAATAGGTGTAATATCAGCTGCTCACCCAGGATATTTGGAGGAGGATTTTGAAAATAATACGTTGGCAGCTAACATAAGAGGCTTAACTAAACATATAAAAAAAGCAAAGGAGATAAGTAATAACGGAATAATTGCTGTTAATGTTATGGTAGCAATGAATAACTATATTGAATATGTAAAAACCGCTATAGAAGCAGGAGCAGATATGATAATTTCAGGTGCTGGATTACCCTTAAACTTACCAGAAATAACAAAGGATAGTTCAATAAAAATAGCCCCAATTGTATCTTCTTCAAAAGCTGCAAGAATAGTACTTTCTTATTGGAAAAAGCATTTCAATAGAACAGCTGATGCCGTAATAGTTGAAGGGCCTCTTGCTGGAGGGCATCTAGGTTTTAAAAAAGATAAAATAGATGATGAAACAAATACTTTTACTAAAAATGTTCAAAGTGTAATAGAAGAAGTTAAAAACTTTGAAAAAGAATTCAATAAAAAGATACCAATTGTTGTGGCTGGAGGAGTCTTTACTCATGAGGATATGATGAAATATTTAGATCTTGGTGCTAGTGGAGTTCAAGTAGCAACTCAATTTGTAGCAACTCATGAATGCGATGCTCATATAAACTTTAAAAATGCCTTTGTAAATTGTAAAAAAGAAGATATAGAGCTTACTATAAGCCCAGTAGGTATGCCAGGTAGAGCAATTAGAAATAAATTAACAGAAACCTTAAAAACTCAAAAAGTAAAAATAACAAAATGCTACAATTGTTTAATTCCATGTAACCCTGCTAGTACTCCTTATTGCATTAGCTCCGCATTAATAAAGGCTGTTAAAGGAGATGTAGAAAATGGATTAGTATTTTGTGGTGCAAATGCATATAGAATAAATAAAATATCTTCTGTTGAAGAAATACTTAATAAACTTATGAATATAAAATAAAAATTGGAGCTTTTACAAGCTTCTAAATAAAAAATGTAAAATTATTTAGAAGTTTCTCATAAATTATCTAAATAATTTTACATTTTATTGTTTATTTTATATGCATTAAATCAATTTAAAAATTATTTATATTATATATATTTTTAAATTGATTTGGTGATACCCCGTACTCTTTTTTAAAGGCTCTATAAAAGCTTGAATAATCCTTAAATCCAAACATTAAGTAAGCTTCACCAATGGAAATATTACTTAAAATAGCATTTTTACATTCTTCTAATCTTTTCTTAATAATGTACTTATGAATAGAAATACCTGTATTATTTTTAAATAAATGACATACATAATATTTATTTAAATAAAACTCATTTGCTACTCTTTCTAAAGGCAATTCTTCATCTAAATGCTCTTCTATATAATTTATAATATTTTGGTATAAATCTATTTCGCCTTTCTGTAAATATAAATTATTTTGTTCATAAACAATTCTATTTAAGTACAATAATAAATCATTTACACAAATTGATATTTTTGTATCTCTTCCAAATCTTTTAGAATTCATCTCTTCTATTATTTGAAATATTTTAGATTGGATTGTATTAAAAGTAATTATATCATTATGAAATATATATTTCTTTTTTTCTTTTACAAAATCTATTAAATATCCATAATCCTCTGAAATTCCTAACAATTTATTAAAATATTCTTCACTTATCCAAAATACAAATCTACTGTATAAGCTCTTACTATTAATAATTGGATAATGCTGAACCTTAGGGGGAACTAGAATCATATCTCCTCTTTGAAGCTTGTATTTATTCTTATCAATAAAAATATCTATATCTCCCTCTAAAAATAAATAAAACTCATAATAATTATGGCTATGTAACTCTACCTTAGCTGGATTGTAATCACTGTAATAATATAATTCAAAGTCCTCTGAGAACATATATTGTCTCTTTGTAAACTCAGTTTTTAAATTTTTTCTCATAATTCCCTCCTTTTATTAAAGTTACCATATAAAAGCAACTTTTACAATGTTCATGACAATAGATTCAATTGGATTTCTTAAAGGAATATTTAATAATAAAAATAATTATATGTATTTTAAAGGAGGATTTATTATGGAAATGACATTAAGATGGTTTGGTTCAAAATTTGATACAGTTACATTAAAGCAAATTAAACAAATTCCAGGAGTTACTGGGGTTATAACTACCCTATATGATACCCTTCCAGGAGAAGTATGGAGTAGAGAGCGTATAAGTGAACTTAAAAATGAAGTGGAATCTCAAGGTCTTCATATATCTGGAATTGAAAGTGTTAACATTCATGATTCCATTAAGCTTGGATCTAAAGACAGAGATATTTATATTGATAATTATATAAAAACCCTTGAAAATCTCGGAAAAGAAAATATCCATTTAGTATGCTATAATTTTATGCCTATTTTTGATTGGACTCGTACTGAACTTGCTAGAGTTAGAAGTGATGGGTCAACAGTTCTTGCTTATAATCAAGATGTAATTGATTCCTTAAACCCAGAAGATATGTTTAATCACATTTCTGGAGATTCAAATGGAACAGTTCTACCTGGATGGGAACCTGAACGAATGTCAAAAATTAAAGATTTATTTGAATTATACAAAGAGATAGATGAAGAAAAGCTCTTTGAAAATCTAGAATATTTTCTAAAGAAAATTATGCCTGTATGTAATAAATATAATATTAATATGGCAATACATCCAGATGATCCTGCATGGAGCGTATTTGGTTTACCTCGTATTATCATTAATAAAGAAAATATTTTACGTGTTTTAAATACTGTGAATGATCCACATAATGGGGTTACTTTCTGTTCTGGCTCCTATGGAACTAATCCTAAAAATGATTTACCTGATATAATTCGTTCTCTAAAAGGAAGAATACACTTTGCCCATGTTAGAAATTTAAGATTTAATTCACCAACTGATTTTGAAGAAGCTTCTCATCTTTCTTCTGATGGCTCCTTTGATATGTACGAAATAATGAAGGCTTTATATGAAATTGGATTTAATGGTCCAGTTCGTCCAGATCATGGTCGAATGATATGGGATGAAGTTGCTATGCCTGGATATGGTCTATATGATAGAGCACTTGGTGCTACTTATTTAAATGGTCTATTAGAAGCTATTATAAAAGGAGACAAATAATATGAGGTTAACTGAAAATGGACTATCTAATAGTGAGAATTTAAAAAAATTAGGTTATGACCTTCCTAATTATGATAGATACAAAATTATAGAAAACTCAAAGGAAAATCCTAAATGGATTCATTTTGGTGCAGGGAATATATTTCGTGCTTTTCAAGCAAATATTGTTCAAAAACTTTTAAATGATAATATCATTGATACTGGTGTTATAATTGCTGAAGGCTATGACTATGAAATTATAGAAAAAATTAATAATCCACATGATGATTACAGCATTCTTGTTACATTAAAATCAAATGGAACTATTAATAAAACTATAATAGGTAGCATAACTGAATCATTAATAGTGGACACAGAAAATGAAAATGATTTTAATAGATTAAAAGAAATCTTCCAAAAAGATTCTCTTCAAATGGCAACTTTTACAATTACTGAAAAGGGCTATAGTTTAGTAGATGGACATTGTATTACTCTCCCATCTATATTAAAGGATATAAAAAATGGTCCAGAAAAGCCTGAAAGTTATATTGGGAAAATAGTATCTCTTCTATATACTCGTTATAAGTCAGGAAAAAAGCCATTAGCTATGGTAAGTATGGACAATTGTTCAAGAAATGGGAGTATATTTCATAACTCTGTATTAGAATTAGCTAATAAATGGCTTGAAGGTAACTTTGTTGAAAAAGAATTTATTAATTATATTAATGATGAAGACAAAGTATCTTTTCCATGGACTATGATTGATAAAATAACACCACGCCCAGCCTCTTCTATAGAATCTCTACTAAAAGAAGATGGATTTGAAGAAATTGAATCTATAGTAACAACTAAAAATACCTTTATAGCACCCTTTGTAAATGCTGAAGAATGTGAATATTTAGTTATAGAAGATAATTTTCCAAACGGTCGTCCTCCATTGGAAAAGGTTGGTGTTATATTTACTACAAGATCCAATGTAGAAAAAATAGAAAAAATGAAGGTATGTACTTGTCTAAATCCCCTTCATACAGCTCTTGCTATATTTGGATGCCTTCTTAATTATGAGTCAATTTCTAAGGAAATGGAAAATAACCATTTAAGAAAATTAGTTGAAATTATAGGTTATAAGGAGGGCCTTCCTGTAGTAGTAAATCCAGGTATATTAAATCCAAAGGATTTTATTGATACTGTTATAAATGTAAGGCTTCCAAATCCTTTTATCCCTGATACTCCACAACGAATAGCTACAGATACTTCTCAAAAACTATCAATTCGTTTTGGTGAAACAATAAAAGCTTATAGTAATTCTACTATCTTAAAGATTTCTGATTTGAAATTAATTCCCCTTGTCTTTGCTGGATGGCTTAGATATCTTATGGCTATAGATGATAATGGGAAGTCTTTTAAATTAAGTCCTGATCCAATGTTAAAATCATTAACTTCAATTATGTCTACTATTAATCTTGGTGATAATAAAAACTTTGAAGAAATATTAAAGCCTATACTTCAAGATAATAAAATCTTTGGAGTGGATTTATATAAAATAAATATGGCTTCTACTGTTTGTAACTATTTTAGGGAAATGGTATCTGAAATAGGAGCAGTTAAAAGAACCTTAGAAAAATACCTATAAGGAGGTTATTATGAAATCTTTTATTAATGAGGATTTTTTATTAAAATCAGAAACTTCAAAGAAATTATATAAAGACTTTGCATGTAAAATGCCAATTATAGATTTTCATAACCACTTAAATCCAAAGGATATATATGAAGATAAAATATATAACAACATTACAGAAGTTTGGCTTGAAGAAGATCATTATAAATGGCGTGCTATGCGTGCATATGGAATCAATGAGGATACTATAACTGGTAACTCTTCTGCTTATGATAAATTTCTAGCATGGTCAGAAACTGTCCAAAACTTAATTGGAAATCCTCTATACCATTGGACACATCTTGAACTTAAGAATTACTTTGAAATTGATACCCCATTATCTCCTAATACTGCCACTACTATATGGGATGAATGTAATAAAAAATTAAATTCTAAAAAGTATTCAATTCGTAATCTTCTTAAAATGCAAAATATAGAAGTTCTATGCACTACAGACGATCCTATTGATAGCTTAGAATATCATAAGAAACTTAAGGATGAAAATTTTCAAATAAAAGTATTACCAACCTTCCGTCCTGATAGAGCAATTGATATTGAAAAAGAAGATTTTAATATTTATATACAAAAATTAAGTGAAGTAACTAAAAAAGAAATAATAAATATTTCTCATTTAGTAGATGCATTAAAAAAGAGACTTTTATATTTTATAGAAAATGGTTGTTTTATAAGTGATCATAGCATAGAAGAAAACTTTTCTGTATCAGCTACAGAAAAGGAAGCTAATACTATTTTTCAAAAAAAACTTTCTGGAATAAGCCTAACCCCTATTGAAGTATCTAAATATAAAGGGTTTATATTAAAAGAACTAGGATATGATTATTTTAAGAATAATATAACTATGCAATTGCACATTGGTGCTCTACGAGATAATTCAACTCGAATATTAAAAAAAGTAGGTGCTAATTCAGGAATCGATAGTATAAATGATTTTAATTATGCTAAAGCTCTTAGTGAACTATTAAATTCCCTAGATACTACTAATGAGCTTCCAAAGACAATATTATACTGTTTAAATCCAAGAGACTTAGAAATGCTTTCTACTATGTGTGGTAATTTTCAAAGTAATAATAATGGCATTAAGGGAAAAGTTCAATTAGGAGCTCCATGGTGGTTTTCAGATAATAAATTAGGAATTGAAAATCATATAGATATATTATCATCTACAGGTATGTTTTCTACTTTTGTTGGTATGGTTACCGATTCTAGAAGTTTTTTATCTTTCCCAAGGCATGAATACTTTAGAAGAATTTTATGCAACAAAGTAGCAACACTTATAGATAATGGTGAATATCCAGCTGACTTTCATTATCTTGAAGAGCTAATAGAAAATATTTGTTATTATAATTCTAAAAACTATTTTAATATATAAGGCCTTTAATAATTCCATATATTTACATGTATTTAATAATTTTATATACTTATAATATATACAATATTTAGGAGGAACATTATATGGCCTATGCAGAAAAAAAGCCTATAAAAAGAAGTAACCTTAGATTATTTATGGGAAAAGCTTATTATAGAAGTAAAAAATATATACAATGGTATTTTTCAAATAAATCTTACAGTAAAAAAATTAGTAATGACCAATTCAACTATTTAGTATTTACACACAAAACACCTCTTTATAGAAAGCTAAAGGATGTAGATATGTACTTACAAGAAAATAAAGTTGAAAATTTAAAGCTAGCATTAAAAAAGCTTAATGGATTAGAAATTAATCCTGGTGAATACTTTTCTTATTGGAAGGCTATAGGAAAACCAAGCTACAGGAAAGGATATAGAGATGGTGTTGTATTATCTCCTGATGGTACTTTTAAACCTGGAGTTGGTGGAGGGCTTTGTCAATTATCAAATTTAATTTACTGGATGACTCTTCACACACCTTTAACTGTAACAGAAAGATATAGACATAGCCATGATGTATTTCCAGATATAAAAAGAACTCAACCCTTTGGTTCAGGAGCTACTTGTTTTTATAATTATTTAGATTTAGAAATCAAAAACACTACAAATACTAAATATCAGCTTATTCTCTTTCTTACTGATAAATACTTAGTTGGTGAATGGAGAGCTACAGAGCCCTGTAACTATAGTTATGAAATATATGAAAAAGAACACTCTATGACCCCTGGCTTCTTTGGGCATTATATTAGAAACAATGTTATTTATAGAAAAGTGTACAACCTTCATAATGAATTAATAAAGGATGAATACATTTGCGAAAATCACGCTTTTATGATGTACCAACCATACTTAAGTAATGTAAAATGAAGAATGTAGAATGTAGAATTAAGGGAAAAACTCCTTGTGGAGTTTTAGGAAGTAAAAGAATGAAGAAATTAAAAAATTAAAAAATCCGGATAAGAAAACTCCTTAGGGAGTTTTTTATTTTGCGTAATTTGGTACAAATTACTTCAATAATTTTTCATTTTACATTCTTCATTCTTCATTTATAAGCTGCAAATGCAGCTTATTTTAGTGATTTTTTCAAGGCTTTTAGCACAACTTTTGGATCTTTTTTATATGGTGTTACTGGTATTACTTCTTTATGTTTTACACCTAGTAGTGTGTATACAGCAATTCTTGCAGCTCGTACTGAGTATTCTTCTGTAAATACCATGTCTTCTGGAATCTCAACGAATTGACCAATCATAGCAAAGTTAGTTGAACCTTCTGGAACTACTTTAGGTCTATCTGTAATTTTTCTTGGTTGGAATTGTGAATCTATATATGGCATCATACAAGGAATTACATTTACTACTGAATTCATGATTTCATCGATATCATTTTCAAAGTGAAGATGATATATAAGTTCTGTTAGTATTTCTTTTCCTGTACATTCTTTCATTGGCTTCTTTACATAATCACCTTTTTTGTCTGTATAAAGTCCATATCCCCAAAGAATAGTAGTATCCATTGGTTGATTTTTAAAATGTGGTTGCGCTGCTACTACTATGCTCATTAACCAACTTGAATCTTTAAAAGTCATTAATGCTCCACTTCCTGGTATATTACCTGAAAATTGCTCAATAAGCTTTAATAATTTATTTCCTTTACAAGTAACAGTAAAGCTTTCCCAATTAGTGTTATCTGGATTTTTAAAGAATGGTATTGGATTACCAAGTCCAATCTTTTTCTTAGCAACTTTCTCCCAAAGCTCTGCTGACATAGGATTTTCTACCTTATATTCTGGTGCTGTATTAAAATCTCCTAAAGTTGCATTATCAGTCATACATCCAGTAGTCATAATACATATATCATCATCTTTTAATTGTATTATTCTTTCGCCTTCTAGCTCTTTTATATGAATTGCTGTTGCTGTTATTTCATCTCCTGGTTTAAAATCAATATCTGTAACTGTAGCATTTATAGTAAAATCTACATTTTTACTAACTAAATACTCTTTTAAAGGAAGTATAACTGATTCATATTGGTTATAAGGTGTACGAGTTACTCCTTCTAAAGTTTCAATTCTTGAAAATTCAAATATCATACGCTCCATATATCTTTTAAATTCAAATAAACTAGACCACTTTTGAAAAGCAAAGGTAGTTTGCCACATATACCAGAAGTTTGTAGTAAAGAAATGTGGTGTATGTCTAAACCAATCTTCTATAGTTAAATCATCTAATTTTTCTTCTGGCATCATCATCAATTTTCCTAGTGCTAAACGATCAGCACTATTAAATCCCATTTTAGTTACATCTACTATTTTACCATCCTTATCAATTAAACGGGCTTGAGAATGAGTTGGATGTAACTTATCAAAATTTAATATTTCTTCAGTCACACTCATTCCAGGCATATCAATTGATGGTATAGATTTAAGTAACTCCCAAAAATTCTCGTAAGTTTCTTCATTTAGCATTCTACCACCACGTGCAATAAATCCGTTTACAGAATTTCCAGCACCATCATTACTTCCACCTAAAATCTTAAGGCCTTCAATTATATGAATATTTTCTCCTTCAAAATTACAATCCCTTATTAAGTATGCTGCTCCTGCTAATGAAGCTAGCCCTCCTCCAATAAAATAGGCTTCCTTTCCATGATTATCTTCAAAACTTTCACTAAAACTTACAAAGGCTTCTTTTTTTTCTTTATTATCTTTTATTTTCTTTGCAGCAGCTGCCACAGCAGCTGCTCCTGCTATAGCTCCAACAATTAGTAAAGGATTTACTTTACTATTATTTTGTTTTTTACTCATAACACTCTTCCTCAACTTTCCTTATCTATTATGTCTTTTATTATAATTATAATTTATTAAATCATAAAAGTATTTAGAAAATTTTCATTTTAAATATTTTGTTATAGTATAAAAGAATACAGCACCTTATGTACTGTATTCTTTTACTATTTTTTTGATAGCTCATCTAAATATTTTACTGCACTTAAAGAAGCTATATTGCCTTCTCCAGCTGACTTTATATATTGATATGGTTTTCCTACACAATCACCTGCAGCAAAGCAACCAGATATATTAGTTTTCATTAACCTATCTACAGCAATATGACCATCTTCCATTTTTAAACCTGGAACTAACTGACCTGGAGAAATTGAATCTTTTAAAATAAACACAGCATTAGTTTCTATTTCACTATTTTTTAAAATTAATTTCTTAACTTTCAAATCTCCAATGACTTCTTCAGGCTTATCTTCTACTAATGTTACACCATCATTTAAGTTATAATTTCCCTTATACATAGGAACATAATATACTTTTCCTGCAATTTCAGAAACATAATTTGTTTCATCTTCCGCTTCTTTATTATGACCTATTATAGTTACAGTTTTATTTTTGTATAAAGGTGCATCACAAGTTGCACAATATCCTACACCTTTTCCTAAAAATTCTTCTTCTCCCTTAATAGGTTTTGTATATTCTATTCCAGTAGCTATAATAATAGATTTTGCCTCAAAGGTTTTATCATTTCCCATTAAAGCAAAATATTCCCCCATAGCATATATGCTATTTATTCTTTCCTCTATTATTTCAATATTCATTTCATTTAAATGCTCTTGAAATTTTTCTTTTAATAATTCTCCAGTAACATTATAAAATCCCAAATAATTATTTATTTTAGGGGCCTTAACTATTTTATTCGTTAAGTTTTTATTGCCAAATATAATAAAATCTTTATTTCTTATTCTTGCATTTAATGCAGCTGATATTCCTGCTGGACCACTTCCGATAATAGCAATATCATATCTTTTATCCAAAATTCTACCTCTATTACAGATGCTTAATTACAGCTTCCTTTAAAGAATCCTTTGGCATAAATCCTACTAAAGTATCAACTGGAGTACCATTTTTAAATATCATTAAAGTTGGAATACTTGAAATTTGATATTTATTTGCTAGATTTTCATTTTCATCCACATCAATTTTTACAAATCTTGCATTGCTAACTTCCTTAGAAACTTCTTCAACAACTGGTGCAATCATTTTGCATGGGCCACACCAAGTTGCCCAAAAATCAACTAATACAACGCCTTCATAATTTAAAACTACTTCATTAAAATTTACTTCTGATACATGTTGAACCATATAAATCTACCTCCTAATATACCCCTAAGGGGTATGAATAAATTAATTTTACTATATTATTATTTAATTAGTCAATATTCTCTATAGTATTCTGTCCATTATCTATAATTTTATTTCTTTAAATTTAAAAATTGTGATTCGTATAATTCCCTATACAATCCATCTTTTTCAAGAAGTTCTTCATGACTTCCTTTTTCTTCTATTCCCTTATCTGTTAAAACCAATATTTCATCTGCATTTTTTATAGTGGATAACCTATGAGCAACAACTATTGTAGTTCTGCCTTTACATAACTCTTCTAAAGATTTTTGAATCATATATTCTGTGGTATTATCTAAAGCAGATGTTGCTTCATCTAAAATTAAAATTGGTGGATTCTTTAAAAATACTCTAGCTATAGATATTCTTTGCTTTTGTCCACCAGAAAGTTTAACTCCTCTTTCACCTATATAAGTATCATAACCATCTGGTAAGCTCATTATAAATTTATGTATATTAGCTCTTTTAGCTGCTATAATTACTTCTTCATCAGTAGCTTCATGATTACCATATAAAATATTTTCTTTAATAGTTCCTGTAAATAAGAAAACATCTTGTTGAACTATTCCTATATTTCCTCTTAAGGATTCTAAAGTAATTTTATATATACTTTTATTATCTATTGTAATGTCTCCACTACTTACATCATAAAATCTTGGAATTAAATTACAAAAAGTAGTTTTTCCGCCTCCAGAAGGACCAACTAATGCTAGCATCTTTCCTGCTTCAATTTTTAAATTAATACCTTCTAATATACTTTTTTCCTCATAGCTAAAGTATACATCTTTAAATTCTATATCACCTTTAACATTTTTTAGCTCTATAGTACCATCTTCTTCTACATCTTCATCTATAATTGATATAAACCTTTTAAAGCCAGTCATACCATTTTGATATTGTTCCATAAAGCTTACTAGTTTCTTTATGGGTTGTGTAAATAGCTTAATATATAATAAATATGCAAAAAAGTCCCCTAAATTAATATAATTGAAATAAGTAAATATTCCACCAGCTATTAATGATATATAATCTAATATATCTATTCCAAATCCTACTCCAGCTCCATATTCTGCCATAACCTTATAAGCTCTAGATCTAGCCTCTTTAAATCTATTATTTCCTCTTTTGAACTTGTCTATTTCATATTCATGTGAAACAAAGGCTTTTGTAATCCTAATCCCTGAAAGTGAATTTTCAAGATTTGAATTTACTGCTGAAGTTTCTACTCTAGTTTCCATAAATGCATTAAGCATTCTATTTTTTTGCTTCCATGTAAAGAAAACTATAAAAGGAATAAATGCAAATATAATCAAAGTTAATGGAATATTTATTGTACATAATACTATAAATGATCCTAAAAGCATAACAGCTGAAATAAATAAATCTTCTGGTCCATGATGAGCTAGTTCTGATATATCCATAAGATCATTAATCATTCTACTCATTAAATCTCCAGTTTTATGATTGTCAAAATATGTATTAGGTAGCTTCTGCAAATGTAAGAACATATCCTTTCTCATATCTCCTTGCATATGAACTCCCATAACATGTCCATAATATTGCATAAAGTATCCACATGCAGCTTTAACTAAATAAATTATTATTAATGTAATTGCAAAAACAATAAGCATTCTAATATCTTTATTAGGAATACTATCATTTACTAATGTTCTAGTCATCATAGGATAAACTAAATCACAAGCTGCTGCTAAAAAAGCAACTAATATGTCTAAGAAAAATAATTTCTTATGTGGCTTATAATAACTAATAAATCTTTTTACCATTTATAACCTCCTATATTGCTACAAATTATTATTACTTAATAATAGCTTTATTTAGTAATTTTTTCAAGTACCTCTTATAAATTACCTATAAATATCAACTATTAAGCCTTGTATTTCATCTATAGATGCAGCAATATTTAGATTTTCCATTTCTCCATTTAAAAGTGACTCTGTTAATTCTTCTAATTTTTTATCTATTGTATCCACTGTTACGAAATACTGTGTTTGCCAAAAACTAATATCTCTTTTAGTATCATACATAAATTTTAAAATAGATTCTAAATACTCTTTAATTATTTTTTTATATGCAAGGACATCTCCATAGGTTTTAGTAATTACCAATCTACTTCCTTTTTTATGAATATCCTCAATCATTTTCTTTAATTGCTCTTCTGATTTTCTATCTCTTGCTTGATTAAAGCTTTGGGAAAAATCCTTTTTTTCAGATACTATTTTTCTATCTTGACTAACTATATTTTTTCTATTAATTCTTCCAATTTCCATAATATTCACCCTCTCATTAGTTATTATATCATTAAAAATTATTAAGCTCACTTTTTATATGTATTATTATTAATAAAAATAAATACAATATATTTATATAGGTTTTCATAAATATATTTTAAAATTTTGGAGGTTTTTAAATGTGGTTTAACAAAGAATCTAAAGAAATTGTAAATGAATTATCCACTAATTTAATAAATGGTCTTTCCTCTTCGGAAGCCAAGCTACGATTAGATAAAAATGGATTAAACAAAATTGAAGGAAAAAAGAAAAAATCTATATTTCAACTTTTCTTTGCTCAAATTAATGATATTATGATTTATATTTTATTAATTGCTGCTATTATTTCTTTTGTAGTTGGAGAAGTTAGTGATTCAATTATTATATTAATAGTAATATTTATTAATGCCATTATAGGAGTTATACAAGAATCTAAGGCAGAAAAAGCTTTAGAAGCATTAAAAAGTATGTCAACTCCAAGGGCTATTGTGAAAAGAGATGGAAATATTATAGAAATTCCATCAGAAGAAGTTGTAGTTGGAGATATTATAATTATTGACGCTGGAAGATATATTCCTGCTGATTTAAGAATAGTGGAATCTGCTAACTTGAAAATTGAAGAATCAGCCTTTACTGGTGAGTCTGTGCCTTCTGAAAAAAACTCTAATGTCATTACTGAAAATGTAGATGTTCCTATTGGTGACCAACATAATATGGCATTTATGTCTACCTTAGTAACCTATGGTAGAGGTACTGGAATAGTGGTTAATACAGGAATGAATACTGAAATAGGTAAAATAGCTAAAATGCTTGATGATGAAGACGAAAATATTACACCTCTTCAAAAGAAATTAGCTGAACTTGGGAAAATACTTGGCTTTGCCGCAGTTGGTATTTCAATAATAATGTTTATAATATCAATATTCCAAGGAAGAGATCTTTTAGAAATGTTTATGACTTCTATAAGTCTAGCAGTAGCAGCTATTCCTGAAGGATTGCCAGCTATTGTTGCAATAGTATTAGCTCTTGGTGTACAAAGAATGATTAAAGAAAATGCAATTATTAGAAAATTGGCTTCTGTTGAAACCCTAGGTTCAGTTAATATAATTTGTTCAGATAAAACAGGTACATTAACTATTAATAAGATGACAGTAAAAAAATATTACGTAAATGGACAAATATATAATTTAGAGTCAATAGATATTAAAAATAAAGAAACTAAACTTTTGACCCATGGAATGATATTATGTAACGATGCAACATCAAAGGATGGTGTTCAAACTGGAGATCCAACTGAAGTTGCCTTAATAGATGTTGGTAATAAAATAAACATTTTTAAAGATGATTTAAATAAAGAATTTAAAAGGGTAAATGAAATCCCTTTTGACTCTGATAGAAAACTTATGACTACTGTAAATTCTTATGAAAACAAGTATTATGTTTTTACTAAAGGTGCTATAGATAGCATACTAAAAATCTCAAGTAAAATACTAACAAATGGTGAAATAAAAGAATTCACTAATAAGGAAAAATCTGAAACCTTAGATGCTTCTAACTTAATGTCAGATGATGCCTTAAGAGTTTTAGCCCTTGCTTATAAACCTATAGATAATGAACATGTTCCAATAGATGAATTAGAAAATAACCTCATATTTGTTGGTCTTATGGGAATGATTGACCCTCCTAGAGAGGAAGTAAAAGGTTCTATAGAATTAAGTAAAAAAGCTGGTATTAGAACCATAATGATAACTGGGGATCATAAGAATACTGCTGTTGCTATAGCAAAGGAATTAGGAATTGTAGAAGATATTTCTGAAGCTATGTCTGGAAGTGAAATAGATAGCTATTCTGAAGATGAATTTACAAAGGTTGTTAATAATTTTAAAGTTTTTGCAAGAGTATCACCAGAACATAAAGTGAAAATAGTAAAAGCCTTTAAATCTTATGGAAACATAGTTTCAATGACAGGTGATGGTGTTAATGATGCCCCATCCTTAAAGGCGGCAGACATCGGTGTTGCTATGGGGATTACTGGAACTGATGTTGCTAAAGGTGCTGCAGATATGGTGTTAACAGATGATAACTTTACAACAATAGTAAAAGCTGTAGAAGAAGGAAGAAATATCTTCAATAATATAAAAAAATCAATAATCTTTCTTCTAAGCTGTAATCTAGGTGAAATAGTTGCATTATTTTTTGCAATTCTACTGAATTGGCCTGCTCCTCTTTTACCTATTCATATACTTTGGGTAAATTTAATAACAGATAGTTTCCCAGCCTTATCTTTAGGTGTTGACCCTGGAGATAAAGGAGTAATGGATTTACCTCCTAGAAATCCTAAAGAAAGTTTATTTTCTGGGAGAACTGGTATTTTATTAATTCTAAATGGAATACTCATAGGTGGTAACACATTATTTGCATTTGTATTAGGAGAATATTTATATCCTGACTCCTTAAGACATGCTCAAACTATGGCTTTTGTTGTTCTTAGTGTTTCTCAGCTTTTCTATTCTCTTGCTATGAGAAATGAAACTAAATCATTATTTCAAGTTGGTGTATTTAAGAATAAGTTGCTAATAGCTTCATTAATATTTGGCATAGCAATACAATTTGCAATAATCACTATCCCATTTACAGCTGATATATTTAAAGTATACTCTCTTGATTTAAAAGATTGGGGAATAGTATTATTAATTTCATTAATTCCTTTTGCAATTAATGAAATAGTTAAAATTTTCTTTAGAGCTAGTGATAAGAAAAAAGCTGACTAAGCAGCTTCAAATACAATATATTAAATGTATAGTTACTGTAAATTCAAATAAATTACTAGCAAGATAATTAAGGTAGAAACTCATCATGGAGTTTCTACCTTAATTTTTTCATTCTTTCATTTTTTCATTATAAAAATTCCCACTTGTTAATATTCCGTTATTCATTGAATAAATCTTATCTGCAACTTTTTCTGCAAAACTCATATCATGGGTTATAATTAACATACTCATACCATCCTTAGCTAAAGATCTTATTAATTCTGAAACTTCTCCAGTTAAGCCTGGATCTAAAGCTGATGTAGGTTCATCAAAGCACATAAGTTTTGGATTTAAAGCTAATGCTCTACCAATGGCAACTCTTTGTTTTTGACCACCTGATAGCTGATATGGATATTCATATATCTTATCTTTAAGACCTAGAAAGTTTAAAATTTCCTCTGCATTTTTTATTGCCATTTCTTCTGATTGTCCTAAAACTCTTTTAGGTGCTTCTATTAGGTTTTCTAAAACATTCATGTGAGGAAAGAGATTAAAGTTTTGAAATACTAATCCAATTTCTCTTCTTGCCTCATTAAATTTATTTTTATCAGCATATACCCCATTGTTACATAAATATTTTTCATCTATTTCTATAGTTCCACTATCACAATACTCTAGCCCATTTACACATCTTAATAATGTAGTTTTTCCACCACCAGAAGGTCCTACTATTACTACTACCTCTCCAGAATTAACTTCTAAATCTATTCCCTTTAAAACTTGTGAATTTCCAAATTGCTTTTTTAATCCTTGAATTCTTAGCATAGTGTCCCTCCTACTCATAATAATTAAACTTTTTTTCTATTAATTCTAATATTTTTGTTATTAGTCCATTAAAAATTAAATATACAATGGCTACTACTACAAAAGGCATAATAGATGATATTCTATTAGCTGCTATCTTAGCAATTTTTAACAATTCATCTAAACCTACAACATATATTAAAGCTGTATCCTTTACTAAAGTAACTACTTCATTTGCTACTGGTGGAAATATTCTCTTTAATGCTTGTGGCATTATTATTCTAAAAAAGGTATCCTTCTTAGTTAAGCCAAGAACTTCTGCTCCTTCAAATTGTCCTTTATCTATTGATAAAATACCTGCTCTAAATATTTCTCCAAAGTAAGCTCCATAGTTCAATACCATTGCTAGTATAGCTGCTGGGAATCTTGGAATATTTATATTTATTAATGGTAATCCAAAAAATATAAATAATATTTGAAGTAATAAAGGTGTGCCTCTTAAAACTAATACATATATTCCTGTTAATGATTTAATTGCCTTAACCTTAGATAACCTTCCAAGTGCAATTATGATTCCCAAAGGTATTGATAGTATTAATGTTATAAAAAAAATTTCCATTGTTACCTTTAGTCCTTCTATCACTTGAGGAAAAAAAGCTATTATTTCATTTATTAGTTCCAAAACAAACCCCTCCTGCATTTTTATTTAGCAATAATATCTTCTCCAAACCACTTTTTAGATATTTCTCCTGCTTTTCCTTCATCTATTAATTCTTTAAATGCCTTATTAAAAGCTTCCACTAATTCTTTATCATCTTTTCTCATACCTACAGCATAAGCTTCTGATCCAAAATCTTCATCTAGTACTTTATACTTGTCAGCCCCTCTTTGATTAATATAGTACTTGGCTAATATTTCGTCTGCTACAACTGCATCTAATCTTCCTGCTTCCAAATCCATTAAAGCTTCATTATTAGTATCAAAAGTTACCACTTTACCATCTTTGAAAGTTGATATTATATCATCATCTGCTTCTATTGCATCAACTGCACTTGATTGATTTTGTGCACCAACTACAGCGCCTTTTAAATCAGCTTTAGTATTAATCTTTGAATCTGCTAAAGTTATTATAACTTGTCTATTGTTTAAATAAGAAATTGAAAATTCGACTTTTTCCTTTCTTTCTTCAGTAACGCTATATCCATTCCAAATAAAATCTATATTACCACTATTAAGCTCTGTTTCCTTCATACTCCAATCTATTGGTTGAAACTCTATTTCCTTACCAAGTTTCTTTTCAATTTCCTTGGCAAGATCTATATCAAAGCCTGTATATTCAGCATTTTCATCTTTAAATCCCATTGGTACGAAGGTATCATCAAACCCAAGTACTAATTTTTCTTTTTCTAAAGAACTTTCGCTTTTTTTCTCTCCACATGATATTAATGTAACAGATAATATTGACATTAGTACTAATGATAATAATTTTCTCCTAAACTTTAAATTCATATCTACATCCCCCTTAATATTTATCACTTACGCTTTTCTTATTTATTACTTTATCACAGTAAAGTAATAGAGTCAATAGATATATTAATTTTTTAAAATAATAAAGGTAGCTATTAAAGCTACCTCATTATTTTAATCTAGTTCCTTCTTTTTCTTGAACTATCTTTCCTTCTTTCATTAAACCACCAAGTGCCATTTTAAAGTAATTCTTACTAGTATTAAAAGTTGCTTTTATATCCTCTGGTTTAGATTTATCATTAAAGGGCATAAATCCACCATTCTTCTTTAAATACTTTAATATATCTTCTTGAATTTTATCTCTTTCACTTAATCTTGTTTGTCTTGGAGTTAATCCAATTACTCCATCTTCATATATTCTTTTTACTCTTAATTTCATTTCAGTTCCTGGATAAATTTCAGTATAATATTCATTAGGTAAAATTAATCCTCTATACTTTGAATCAATAGCAATATGGACTGTTCCTCCTTCGGTTTTTCCATATACTTGACCTATTACTTCTTCTCCAACCTTATATTCTTTGCCCTCTTCAGTAGCATTTAAAATATAATCTTCAACATCTGTAGTAGCAGCTAATCTATCGGTTTTATCTAAATAAATGTAAAATAAATATTTACTTCCTGTATGTAGTTTATATCTTTGTTCTTTTAAAGGTACAAAAATATCTCTATCCAATCCAAAATCTACAAAAGCACCGAATTCTGTTTGAAAAACTACTTTTAAATATCCTACATCGCCAACTGTTACTAAAGGTTTTTTAAATGTTGCAATTGGTCTATCCTTTGAATCTCTATAAACAAAAACCTCTAATTTATCACCAACATTAATATCTTTTCCTTCTGTCATTGATTTAGGTAATAGGACATCTGTTTTACCTTCATCCCCTAAATAATATCCAAATTCTTTTTCTCTTTTAACTTCTAATAAATTATATTTACCTATGTTAACCATTTTTCCTCCTGATTTTATAAGTATTCCCTACTAATTTTTACATAATTAATTGCAGATTGTTCTATGTGTGCAATTTCTTCTTCTGTAAGCTTTCTTACTACTTTAGCAGGACTACCCATAATAAGAACGCCTTCTTCAAATTCCTTATATTGAGTTACTAAAGATCCAGCGCCTATAATAGTATTCTTTCCTATTTTTGCTCCATTTAGTATAATTGATCCCATACCTACTAAAACATTATCAGCAATAGTACATCCATGAATAATCGCTCTATGTCCTATAGTTACATTTTTACCTATATTAGTTTCGCAATCAAAATCTACATGAACAACTGAGTTTTCTTGAATATTAGTATTTTCTCCAATATGAATTTTACTCATATCACCTCTTATAGTAGTTCCGAACCAAATATTAGCATTCTTTTCTATAACAACTTCTCCTATTATATCAACACTTTCTGAAATATAGCAAGTCTTATCTATCACTGGTTTAATTCCCTTAAAATCTAAAATCATTTTTCATCCCTCCAAATTATTTTATTTAAAGTTATTTTATCACTACTTAATATTATTGTCATTATTTGCACTTATTAAATACTATATATATAATATAACAATTTATTTTAAGGGGCTTAAGTTGGGAAGGAAAAAAAGTAAGGATATAGATAACTTTGATAAATCAAATATTAAGTATTACTATGGAATAGCAAATTATGATACAGTCTATTCAACTGGTAAAGTTACTCCTATAGATGCTTATGAATATGCATATAAACTTGGATTAAACTTCATGTTTACTACAGATCACAACTCTTATCTTTCTGATGAAGTATATATAAAGGAAAGTAAATACTCAAAATTTCAAGGTAGTAAAATTTATGCGTCTAGAATTCGGAAAAAGTATACTGACTTTATTCCTCTAGTTGGGTTTAAATGTAGTACTAATCAATATGGTGATATAAATATAATTAACACTAATAACTTCTTTACTAATATTATTGGAGATTTTAAAATCCTAGCATTATGGATGCTTAATAACATAGATGCTTTTATAACCTTTAACTATATAAATAAAAACAACAAACTACTTCCTTATAATGAAGTTCTAAATAAAATAATAACTTCTGTAGAGGTTAATAATAAAATTCCAAAAAGTGATAAATATTATTACAACTTCCTAGATTTAGGATGGATGTTAGGTGCTATAAGTAAATATAGTATAAATAATACACTTAACTTAGGTGAATCAGAAAACTTAACAGTTTGTATTTGTAATAACCTATCAACATCAAATATAATTTCTGCTTTTAGAGAACGAAGAACTTACTCAACGGAATCTAGATATCTAAAATTTTACTTTACTATAAACGATGAATTTATGGGAGAAGAAGTTTTTATATCATCTTCTAAGATAAGGTTTATGATTTTCGCCGAAGATATGAAGTATAAGATTAAAGAACTTCAAATAATAAGTAATAATGGAAAAGTTATACGAGCTATTGAAAATATTAATTTAAATAGTATTAAATATTTATATGAACATAGGAAAGAAAATAATGAATCTTGGTATATTATTAAAATAATAGAAGATGATAATAGAGTAGCATTTAGCTCTCCAATTTTTATTAGTAAAACTAGCCAAATTATTTAAATAAACAAATAAATAAACATGACATTACTTTACAGAATGCCATGTTTATTTATTTTCAAAGTGTTTATTTTTCTTGACTTTTTAAATGTTTAACTCTATTAGGCTTAGCCTTTGGTCTAATTTCTATCTTCTTTTCTTTCTTCTTAGGTCCACCTGTATTATGGATATCCATAAACCACATAAAGAACCAAAGAATAACTATAGTAAATAGCATAGTTACCCAAACATTTGTTGATTTAACAAATAATTGAACTAAAAACAGAGCTACTGCTATTCCTAATGGAATCCATTTGTTTATTCTTACCTTTGAAAATACGTACTTTCTTCCAAATGTGAATGATAAAACCATTAATCCGATAGTAATAGCAATGTATACTATATAAAATAATATGTTGCCCACAGCATAACTCCTCCTTTGAAAGCTTCTTATTATATATTAAAAGAAATACCCTATATTTTCAAGATAAATAAATTTATTTATTTTTATATTTTCAAAATATTATTCTAGAGTAAACTTTTAGCAATATATTAATTATTATTAATATTTTTATTAAATTTATTAAAATACCCTTCTAATTTAAATAATTATTTGATAAAATATAGTAAGCAATTAAAAAATGTTAAAATGAGGTGATTTTATGAGTATAAACCTTACTAATCAATTGGATGAATTAGATTATCAAATATTAGAATTATTAATAAAAGATTGTAGAACCCCTTACTTAGAAATAGCTAGAATATGTCATGTTAGTGGTGGTACTATTCATGTTAGAATGAAAAAAATGGAAGAGCTTGGTATAATTAAGGGAACGAGAATTCTATTAAATTTACCTAAGCTTGGTTATGACGTATGTTGTTTTGTAGGAATATATATAGACAAGACCTCTTCTTATGATTTAGTTTTTGAAGAATTATCAAAAATTAAAGAAGTAGTAGAGTTACATTTAACTACTGGTACTTATAGTGTTTTTGCAAAAGTTGTATGCAGAAATATTTCTGATCTTCAGAACATATTATTAAACAAAATTAATCCAATTTCTGGAATTCAAAGAACTGATACTATCATTTCTTTAAATCAACCTATAGACAGAAATATTACTATATAAAGTATAAATCCTATATTATTGGTTAAACTATTTTCATAACCGATAAAAGGGAGGATTTATATGAAAGTATTAGATTCAATTGTTCTTATTTTAGTTATTGTTGGAGCTGTTAACTGGGGGTTAATTGGATTTTTCCAATATAATCTAGTTAACAACTTATTCGGCTTTATGCCTGCTTTAGAAAGAATAATCTATGCGTTGGTAGGTATTGCTGGACTATATTCACTTTCATTTTTCGCGAAAAACAGATATATTAATTCAGAAGAATAATATAGATATAAAGGGAGTAATCAATTACTCCCTTTATATTTTTTTAATATCATGAAATCTATACCCTAGTTCATTAGTAGTATTAACTATTTTTCTTAATATAGAATCCTTTTTATATTTATTTAGTATGCTTCCATTTTCACTAACCCATATATCTATACTTTTAATTTCTATACTCAAATGATAAAAGAGACTAAGTTCCTTGCTATCATAATTATTTTTTATGGAATTTATCATTTTCTCCCCTGTATCATCATCAACATAACTTAGAGGAGTTGGAATGTACTTAGTATATTCATTGTTTTCACTAGTTATAATTTTACTATTGTAAATCCCAATAGCTGGTTCATATATTATTTTAAAATATTCTTCAAATATTTTTTGTTGATCAACTGTTGTTTTATAATGTGGTGTTTCCCAATAACTAATAGGTATATTAAGATTACTGGCAATGGTTAAAGCACTTTCTACTCTTTTTCTAATATCTTCTATATTATTATAACCATTATCTCCGAACTCGAAACCAGTTACACTATTGCTATCTCTATATTGATGAGTATATCCATGTAATCCTATTGAACCACCTCTATTAATTATGTAATCTAGTGTAAATACAAAATTAGCATTTTTCATAGATTCATCTTTAGAAATATCATTATCAATGTTTAAATCTTTATTTATATATTTAGGTATCCAAGAAACACTAAAATCCTCATTATTTTCATGCATATAATCAAAAACTAATCTTATTTTTTCCAAATTTCCTTTAGAAAGATATACATCCCCTGCCGTAAAATCCTCAAATCTAATATAAGCATTTTTATAATTTTCATTTTCTTTTTTCATTTCATCATCAGTATATTTTTTATTATCAATATAAATTGTATTATTATCATAATTCCAAAAAGTAGTAAGATTTAATATTTCACATAAATCAAATAAAGAAATATAATATTCATTGTTTTCGATAAATAAGTCACCTCTTAAAGGGATTCTATTGTTATTATTTTCAAAAGATTTTTCATTTAAATTAAGAGTTATTTTATTATTAATTATTATCTTATCATCTTCAATTATTTCTTTAATCCCCAGCTTATGTATAGTATCTTTTAATTCAATATAAATTCTATTATTTTTGTACCAAGCTTTGTCTTCTAAATTTAAGTCTTTATTCTTATATCTAAAACTTAAACTATAAGGTAATTTTTTTCTAGTATCACCTTTAACTTTAGTATTATTTAAATTTCTAATAAATTCTTGTCCTATCGTGTTGTAATATGCTTGATTTACTGCAAGGCTTATATAAGCTGGAAAATTAAAAAATGAAATAATAATAGAAAATAGCACTATGTTAGAAAATATTTTTATTCCTCTTTTCACGTAAATACATCTCCTAATAATTTAATGATAAGACTATTTTATAACTAATAAAGCCTACTTTAAAAGTAGGCTTTATTAAGTATTTATTTCATTTTTTTAATAATATCAAACAACTCTATTGCTGCTTCTTTTGGACCATCTTTTTCTTTTCCTTCTAAAGCTAAACAAGTCTTAATTTGTCCAACTTTAACAGTTCCATTAAACATAGAATCAAAATATTTTTCTATTAAAATATTAGTTTCTTCTTGCTTTTGTGCTGGTCCAAATGGATTTGCAAAGAAACTTTCAACTAATCCTTTTTCTGATGTAGTTCCTTTAGCCATTCTAGCACCTGATTTAAATACCTTTATTGCATCTTCTGGAGTCTTAAAGTATTCAATTGAGTTATCTCCATCCTTAACTTCTGTATAGTTATTTGCATATAGGAATAAATCTACTTCATACCCCTTAATAATCTCTTTATATGGTGCAACTGGCATTACTAATCTTGCATTAATTTTATCTGGATTCATAAATATACTTCTATCTATCTCTTTAAAAGCATAACCTTGATCTAAATCATCTAATCTTACAAAAGCACCTATTTCTGTTCCATAACCATATATTTTTCCGTCAATTTCTTTAAATGTTCCCATATCATCAAATATAATTGTCATATTGCTAATATAATCTTCACTCAATGTTCTAAATGCTTCTAAGCTTTCTGATTTACCTGCTCCACTATCACCCATAATAACTACATTAGCTGTTTTTCCATCTTTAAGTTCGATATTAACCATAGCCCCATGTATTGGTAAATATCCTCTCTTAATCATAACTAAATTATGAAGTGTTAATGTCATCTTCTTCATATATCCAAAGTAATCTATTTCTTCTGAGTGATTTACATATCCAACCATAATATCATTTTCTTTATCATCATAAAATACAGTTTTCTTTTTACCACTATCATCAGTAGCACCAAATACATAAACTAAATCTGGTTTTTTACCTCTATACTCTTCTAATCTTGCCATTTCAAATAAATTACATAATGTTATTCCATGTTGCATATAATCTCTATGGAAATAAATAAATGCAATTAATTCTCCTACTTTAGCTGGATAACAGAACCAATGATCCTTATTTAAGAAAGTATCCTGTAATGGATTTTCATTTACTTCTGTAAACATTCCGCTTCTTGTATTTTTCTTAGGATATGTTATAAAAGGAGTTTCCAATAATATACAGTCAATAAACTCAACATCTTCTAATGCTTCATATCCTTTTGGTAATGGCCATAATACCTTATTCACCATAATAGAAGCATTTCCACCAACTGGAATCTGTCTAAATACATTTGGTTTATATCCTAATATATTCTTCTCAATCTTTCTGTATAATTTTAATATTAAATTAGATAAAGATGAATTTGCTTGTGTAAAACTAACTGCTGATAATCCATATTGTAATTTATTACTGTGTATAATAGTATATCTTTCTAAGGTTCTCCAGAATAAATATAAATCTTCAATTAAAGCTATAAACTTATCTTTATCTGAAAATAAATCTTTATATTTAGGATTTGCATCTACTATTTCTTCAACATTCATAACCGTAAAATATTTAAATATTTTTATTAAATTAGATGTTATTAAATCTATATCTTCTGTTTTTAAATTCTCTTTTAAATATCTCCAGCTTAATGTAACTTTTTTCTTTGATTTTTTCAAATAAACTTCAATGGTTTTACAAAATCCTTGACTTTCAACCAATTCTTCAAATGTACTACAATATTTTGCAGTAAAATTAATTAATACTTTATCATTACTTATAGAAAACTCTTTACGCATGATTTGCCCCCTTTTGAAATATACTTCTTTGTAAAATTTCATTTTCCTGTTGTTTTTTTATATTATAACACATAATATGCAAGTTTCAACAGAATGTTTTTTCATTTTTTATAAAATTTATTAGTTTTTTATATTTATACAAAAAGTAAACGTAATCAGAAATTTTTATAAAAAATTTTTTTATAATTTATTAATTTTCCGAAAATTTTAATTATTATTTACATAATAATTTATATATTAACGAAATTAAATGTTATTTAATATATTATCGTTCACAATTATTTGCTAAATTATAAATTTTATTCAAAATTTATGCAAATATAAAGGAGCTGCATAAGCACAGCTCCTTATTGTATTTTAATTAAGATTCTTTAATACTACTTCTCTAACTTTTTCCATTAATTGTTTTTCTTCTTCTCTACTTAACTTATCAGTATATATAGGTTCTCCAAAGGTTACAGTGATATCTATGGGTTTAAATTTTCTATCTATTTCATAAGCTCTATATGCCCCATTAATTGAAACTGGAACAACAGGTGCTTTAGCCATAGTAGCAAGCTTTAAACTTCCCTTCTTAAATTCTCTAAGTTTTCCGTCTTTACTTCTTGTACCTTCAGGAAATATTGCCATACTATATCCTTTTTTAATATTCTCTGCACCTTCACGTATAACTTTAATTGCCTCTCTAGCATTTTCTCTATCTAAGGGAACACAATTATAATTTTTCATCCAATATCCTAATACTGGAGCTTTAACCATTTCCTTTTTTGCTACAAATCCCATACATTTACCAACTGAATCAATTAATAATGGTATATCTAAAATACTTGTATGATTTCCAATATAGCAGCATGGTTCATCAGGTATATTTTCTTTACCAATAACAGTTACATTCATATTTAATGCTTTATGTATTGTGTATCTTGCCCAATCTTCACCTACTTTACCACTATAATCAATGGCAGCCTTCTCCCCTTTAGTTTTTTCTATATACCAACGTTTAATAGCTTTGCACTGCATAAATAACATATAAAATCCATAAGCTATAATTTTATAAAACTTCACAAAATCCACTCCCTATATCATATTTTACCTTATTATATTATAAGTGCTAAATTTTCTTTCTTCAATTATATTTTTATTATGTCATGTCTATAATAAAAAGTATATAATAAATATCTTTTATATAATTTTATTTTTATAAGGGAGATTAAATGATTAAAAAAGCTAAATTACTAAAAAAAATTCAGAATGTATTTATACTAATTTTAATAATACTTTCTATTTTTTTATTTAAAGAATTACTATATAAGAAAAACCACTCTATTAATCCTAATGAAATTAAAATTCATTATATAGATGTTGGTCAAGGAGATGCTATTTTAGTGCAAGTCAATAATAAGAATTTACTTATAGATTCAGGCCCCAAAAGTGATAAAAAGAAATTAACTAATTATTTAGATTCAATTTATATTCCTCAATTTGATTATGTAATTGCTACCCATCCCCATGAGGATCATATTGGAAATATGAGCTACATTATTTCCAATTATAAAATACTTAATTTTTATTCTCCTAAAGTTGAAAGTAATACCACTGCCTTTGAAGGTATGGCAGAAGCTTTATCTAGAAAAAATATTAAAATTAAAATATTAAAAGCTAACAATAAAACTATAAATCTTGGTGAAAATACTTTAGTTGAAGTTTTCTCTCCCAATTTAGATAGTTATGATAACTTAAATAATTACTCACCTATTATTAAAATTTATTACGGAAATAACTCATTTTTATTTACAGGAGATGCTGAAGAAAATGTTGAAGCAGAGGTTATTAATAAATCTTTTAATTTAAAAAGTGATGTATTAAAACTTGCCCATCATGGCTCTTCTACTTCAACTAGCAAAAATTTTTTAGACAAGGTAAATCCTAAAATAACAATAATCTCTGTTGGGGAAAATAACAGTTATGGACATCCAACTAAAGAAACCTTAGATAAAATTAAAAACACAACAGTTTATAGAACCGATATTAATAGAAGTATAATTATTACTTCTGATGGAAAAACATTGAAATCTTCTTTTAAATGATAGATGCTCCTAAATATTTAGGAGCATCTATCATTTAAGAAGACAATTCTTAAACTAATATATAAATTTATATTTATTCTCCTACCGCATCTTCTTGGTTAATTAAAATTTTTTCTTTATTAATTTCATTTATATCTATAATTTCACCATTAACAGTATCTAAGAATTCCTCTTTTAGTTCTTTTTCTTTAATTGGCTTATTATCAGCTTCAATTTTTTCTTTATTATTGTTCACGTAAGATTTCCAAAGCATATATATATTATATAGGTTAGTTACGTCTTGTTCATTGTATAAAAGGATTGTTTCTATTTTTTCCTTAGGCATCCTTAATATATAGTCTTTATCTTTTAATACTTTATTAAAGGTTTTAGCAAGATTTGATCCACTTATTACTTCTCCTTCTCTGTGGATATTAAAATCTTTTTCTAAATTCTTAAGGCCTATAGAATGCTTCATTTCTTTTTCATATTCTCTTTGAATATCTATATCTTCAAATTCCTTAGAAAAATTAAGTTCTATTCCATATTTTTTGAACAAATAATTAATTACTGTATAATCATTGTTTCCAGAAAAGGTGACAATAGCCTTTTTTCCTTTATTTTTCATCTTTAAAAAGTATTTTTTAGCTAATTCCAATATTTGTATTGATTCGTATTTATTTTCAATCATATATTGTGTTACATATAGCTTACCATTTTCAAATATACAAGCTCCAAAGACTCCTATGCATTTTGGCTTTTTATAAACATAGTGTTCTAAGTCAAAAAAAATAAGCTCTTCAGGTTTCCTACTTATATCAGCTGTTTTAAGCATAAATTCTCTGTTTATAGAGTCTACCTCTATTATATTCTCTCTAATAATCACATTACCACTCTTTCTTCCTTATCATTATCACCTTTTAATTCCTTAATTTATCTTATAACATTATACCACCTTTTATAAGAATATAGAATAAATTTCTAAGGCACTTTACTCATATAACAGATATTATATAATTACAACTCTTTATATTACATAATATTATATAATTTATATTATGTTCATAAAATTAAAAGTTAAGATAATAAAAAAATATCCTCTACAATTATATGATTGACTGCTATTTAACATTTTGATATTATTAAGCTATGATAATGATTTTCAGTATTAAAAAGAAATCCAATAAATATCCAATTAAAATATTAAATAATTATTTATTGTATCTCATCTCAAATTTAATAATATAAGAAGAAGGTGTTCTCATGGAAATAATAATCACTTTAGCAATTGTTTCTTTAGCAGCGTATATATTATTTAAAACCTTTCATAAATCTTCTAAAGGTAGCTGCAGCTGTAAAAGTTGTTCTGATCATTGTCCAATGTATGAAGATAAATCTAATATACTAAAGATAGAAAAAACACAAAAAAATGCATAGCTATTGCCATGCATTTTTTCTTTATATTATATTTTTTCTGCATTTTTAATTATTTCTTGGTTTTTCTTCATTAATCTTTCATAATAGATCTTTAAAGTAGCTACAGTTGGAGATGCAAGAAGCATACCTATAGCACCAAAAAAGCCACCACCTATCAAAACAGCTATTATAATATATAAAGGTCTCACTCCAACCTTATCACCTATAAGTTTTGGATCTAAATACCATCCATCAAAAAGTTGAAGTGCTAATAAAACTAAGAATACAACTATTCCTTTAGTTGGTGATACAAATACATTAAATAAGAATCCAATTATTTCTCCTATAAAAGGACCAAAGTAAGGAATCATATTAGTTACGCCAACTATAATAGCAAGTAAAAATGAATATTCTGATTTCACTATAGTTAATAGGATTAGTGCCATAACAGCTATAATTGATGAATCTATTGCCTTAATTCCAATATATTCACCTATCATCCTATGATAAATTCTAACAGACTCAATTAATTTCTTAGCTCTCTTTTCTTTAAAAACTAAAAAAACAATTTTTTTACTCTCTCTAATAATTCTATCTTTATCAATCAATACATAAATTGAAATTAGTAAACCTAGAAATAGTTTTACTAGCTGACTTGAAAAAACAAATATATATCCTATTGCCCCTTCTAATAAAGTTATAGCCATGGTTCCAAATTGTGCGATTAATTCATTAAGGCTATTCATAGCATCTGTATTATTTATAATTTCATGTATTGAATTAATATTTAATATTCCATCTATCCATCCTTGTGCTTCTTTAATATATAAAGGAATATTAGATGTAATATCTATAGCACTATTAATCATATTAGGTATTAAGAATATAGATATTACTATTATCAATACTATTAATAATAGATAAGAAGATAATATAGCCATTCCTTCTTTTACTTTCATTCTTTTCTTTATAACCTTAACCAATGGATTTAATATATATGCAATAATAAATCCATAAACCACAGGTAATAATAAAGACCATAGCTTTTTAATAATCTTAAAAAAATAATAATAATTCTCTACCAATTTATACCCAATCAATCCAATAGCTATAGCAAAAATAACAATTAGTAATAAATTTCTATACTTATTATCTTTAAAAATACTATCTACTCTCCTTATAATTTTTATTAATAATATATCATATTTTAAGTGTAAATTTGTATGTTTTTAGTGTATTTTAATAAAATTAACAAGTTGTTAATTAAAAATTAAGCTTACAGCTAACCAATAATCAACTGTAAGCTCAATATCTATTTTACATCTTATCTACTACTTCTATACCAATTAAAGCTAATGAATTTTTAATTACTTGACAAGTAGCTTTAACTAAATTAATTCTAGCTTCTTTTAATCCTTCATCCTCTAAGTTTAATACAGAATGTGCATTGTAGAACTTATTGAATAACTTAGCAACTTCTATAGCATATCTAGTAATTATAGAAGGTTCTAACTTTTCTGTTGCTAAATGAATTTGCTTTCCAAATCCTTCTAAGGATTTAATTAATTCAAATTCTTCCTTAGTATTTAGTTTAGAATAATCTGCAACGCCTTTTAATTCACCAGCTCTTGTTAATATACTATTTGCTCTAGCATAAGAATATTGTACATAAGGACCTGTTTCTCCTTCAAAGGAAAGCATTTCCTTCCAATCAAATACAATATCCTTTTCTCTTGAATTTTTTAGGTAAGTAAATACTATTGCTCCAACTCCTATTTTCTTTGCAACTTCTTCTTTATTATCTAAATTAGGATTTTTTTCATTTATAACTTCTAAAGTCTTATCTACAGATTCCTTTATTAAGTCATCTAATAATATAACTTCACCTTTTCTTGTTGAAAGCTTTCTATCTGCAAATTTAACTAATCCAAAACCTACATGAACACAATCTTTAGCCCATTCATGACCTGCAAGTTCAAGAACTTTAAATACTTGTTTAAAGTGTAAAGCTTGAGGTGTTCCAACTACATATATACTCTTATAGAAATCATAGGTTTTCTTTCTATACATAGCAGCTGCTAGATCTCTTGTTGCATATATTGAAGCTCCATCTCCTTTAAGTACTATACATGGTGGCATGTTATACTCATCTAGCATAACTACTTGAGCTCCATTACTTTCAACTAAAAGATTTTTTTCTTTTAATTCTTCAACTACTGCATCCATTTTATCATTATAAAAAGCTTCTCCAGCATATGAATCAAATTTAACATCAAATATCTCATATATTCTTTCAAATTCTTTTAAACTTAAATCTCTAAATCTCTTCCATAAAGCTTCTACTTCTTTATCTCCTTGTTCTAAGGCTTTAAAGTAAGCTCTTCCTTCATCTTCTAATGCTGGATCTTTCTCTGCTTCATCGTGGAATTTAACATATATTCTTAAAAGCTCATCTATAGCATTCTTTTCTAATGCTTCTTCATTTCCCCATCTCTTATATGCAGAAATAAGCTTTCCAAATTGAGTTCCCCAATCACCTAAGTGATTAATTCCCTCTACAGTATAGCCTTCCTTCTTAAATAACTTATAAAGTGAATTACCTATTGCTGTAGTAAACAAATGTCCAACATGGAAAGGCTTAGCTATATTAGGTGATGAATATTCTACGCATATAGTTTTCCCATTTCCTATGTCACTTGATCCATAATTTTCAGTTTCAGATAAAATTTTATTAATAGTATTTTTACTAAACTCACTTTTATCAACGAAGAAATTAATATATGGTCCTATATTAATTATTTTTTCGAATCCCTCACCATCAATTTTTTCTTTTAATTCTTCTGAAATCATATTTGGAGCTTTTCTAAAAGCTTTTGCTAATTGAAAACATGGAAATGCATAATCACCCATTTCACTTTTAGGTGGTATTTCTATCAATTTCTCAATACTTTCAATATCCATATCCACATGCTTACTTATAACTTCAGCAACCTTCTTTTTATAATCCATTTGTATCCTCCTTACAGTTTTTAAGCAAATTCTAATTTTTCAAATCTCATAAATGAAAAGCTAAAGTGCCTATATCTTTTAAAATATATTATCTATTATTATTTCCCAGAAAATAAAAAAAGTCTCTTAAATAAATAAGAGACGAATAAATCCGCGGTACCACTCTGATTGCAATAAATGCCACTCAATGCTTTAACGCAGCAAACGAACTATCCTACTTAATTTCAGTAGCTATCTCCAAGGCTCTCTTCCTATCATTCTATCTTATAAGGCTTACACCATCCCTTACTCGCTAAAAAGACTAAAATATAGTACTCTTCTTTTCATAGATTTTAATATATTCTTATATAATATCAACATTATACATAAATGAAAGATTTATTGTCAATATAAAATCAAAAGCTTCTCTATACTTTATTATTATAAATGTTATAATATTTTATATTGGATGTTTTTTAATTTTTAATTAAGGAGATATTTATGGATAGAATCGGTATTATTGACATAGGTCCAAGTTCTCTTAGGCTTATGTTAACTGAGATTAATAACAATGGGTATTTTAAAATAATTGATGAGCTTAAAACATCAATCAGATTATGTCATGACTTGGTTATGGATGATAGTATTTGTAATAATAATTTTACTACCATACTTTCTACTTTAAAGGCATATAAATCATTATGCACAATTTCTGGTGTAAATAAAATTTTTGCTGTAGCAACTGAGTCATTAAGAGATGCTAGAAACAAGGATATATTACTTCCACTTATAAGAGATGAACTAAACATAGATATAAGAGTTTTAAGTTGTGAAGAAGAAATTTTTTATAACTTTTTAGGTGTAAAAAGAAGTATGTACATAGAAAATTCTCTCTTAGTTGAAGTAGCAGGCACTGATACACATTTAGCTTGGGTTAAATCTAATAATATAATTAAAAGTGTAACTTTGCCTATTGGTAGTGTTAATTTAAGTTACAACTTTGACCTAAAAGATAGAATACTACCTAATGCTTTAAATGCCACCTTTGAATATTTATCTGATTTACTTGAAGATATTGATTGGCTTAAAGAAGCAAAATTTGAATCAATAATCGGTATAGCTTCCATTATTAGAAATATCGGTAAAATAGATAGAGTAAGAAAAAGATATCCATTAGAGATAATTCACAATTATGAACTTACTGATATTGATGTTAAGGAAATTTTTAATTTATTAAAATCTAAGGACTACAAACAAAGGCAAAAGCTTGAAGGAATAGATTCAGAAATTGCAGATATTGTAGTTGGCGGAACTGCTATATTTAAAAAGATTTCTAATATGGTCCAATGTAGTAAAATTACTATTTCAAAAAGAGGTTTACGTGAAGGTATACTATATGAATATATAAAGGAAAATTATTCACTAGAAAATGATATTTTAGATTATAGTATTAATGGAGTATTAGACACACTAAATGGAGACAAAAATCATGCTAAAAACGTATTTAATATGACCTATTATTTATTTAATGCTTTAAAGCCACTACATCATTTAGGCGATGAATTTTATAATATTATTAAAACTTCATCAATGCTTCATGATTGTGGAACAAGTATAAATTATCATGGACATCATAAGCATTCCTTTTATATAATTTTGAATTCTTTAATTAATGGTCTTAATCATAAAGAACTTCTTATGAGTGCTGCTATTGCTGCATCTCATAGATTTAATACTTATCAAACTCCAATATCACCATTTTCAGCTATAATAAATCAACTTGATTTAAAAAACATTAAATATATTGGTGTTCTTCTTAAAATAGCTGAAGGCTTAGATAGAAGTTTAGTTGGAGCTGTAAAAAAACTTGATGTTTCCTTTGATGAAGAAACAGTCACTATAAATGTATATTCTGACATAGATGTGGATTTTGAAATTCGTCAAGCTTTAAGAGCTAGCGAAATCTTTAAAGAAGTTTATAAAAAAGATTTAGTTATTAACCCAATATAAATATAAAGAGCTGTTATAAAGACAGCTCTTTTCTTTAAAAGAATATCCCTAGAACTACTCTAGCAATTATTGAAAATAAATTATATATAAGTTTAACAGGATAAGTTAAAATATAGCTTCCCAATAGAACAATAACTATAAGTATTACCATTTGATAATCATACATTTTAATTCCATACTTATAAAAATTCTTAGGACTAAGTTCTCTAAATAAATCAAAACCAGCAAGTCCTGGTATAGGTAATAAGTTAAATATAAATAAGCTTATATTCACAGTACAAACACTATTTAACATCATTCCTATAATAAAATATGTTGTATTTGATACTACACCATATGCCATATTACCCCATATTTGAAATATAAACATTCCTATTAATGCCACTATTAAGTTAGCTAATGGTCCTGCTATTGTTACCTTGATTTCATCCTTATAACCTCTCTTAAAAGCACTTGGATTAATTTCTACTGGTTTAGTCCACCCAAATCCTGCAATTATAATCATTATAAATCCAATTAAATCTATATGTGCTAATGGATTTAAAGTTAGTCTTCCATTAAACTTAGGTGTTTTATCACCTAAATTATCAGCAACTTTAGCTCTTGCATATCCCTGTGCAACAAAAGCAATTAGTATTGCAGGGATTGTTATTATCTTCATTAATATCTGACTTTGCATTCTAGTCCTCCTTATTGGCTTTTTTTAAATTATATCATATATATTTAACAAAAAGTGGAATGTACATACATATCATTCCACTTTTATTATTTGTTATCATAAACTATTACGGATTTACTTGAGTCCCAGCATTTGCAGATGTTTGTGGTTTTGTTTCCGGAGTTGTTTCTGGTGTTGTTGGCTTTGTCTCTGGTGTTGTTTCTGGTGTTGTTGGTTTTGTCTCCGGTGTTGTTTCTGGTTTTGTCTCTGGTGTTGTTGGTTTTGTCTCCGGTGTTGTTTCTGGCTTTGTCTCTGGTGTTGTTTCTGGTGTTACTGGTTTCTCTGTTTCTGTTTTCGGTGGTGTTGGAGTTGTTTGTTCCTCTTTATTCTTATCATCATAATCTTCTGGTTTTATATTATATAAAGCATTATATCTAGCTTCTTTCGCATCATAAGCAGCTGCTACATTTATTACTGAGTTCAAATCAAATTCATCTGGATTTGGCAGCTTATTATTAAATATAAAATCATGCATTATCTTTGCACTTTGTTCAAGATCTATAAGTAAACACCAACCTCTATCTTTGTATAAATTATCCCTTGCAATAAGTTCTGTCTGTGGTATTTGTAATTGTTCAAAATCTAAAGAAGGCAATTTATATATTGTATATGCTAAATTTAAGGCTTCTGGTATATCCATATTTGTTTTTACCTGTTTTGATAATGTATTAGCAATAGATACATATTTTAAAGGATTTACTTCTTTTAACTTATTAGCAATTTGGAATAAAACTTTACTTTGTCTTTCACTTCTTTCAAAACCACCATTTCCTACATATCTTATTCTTGCATAAGAAAGAGCTTGTTGTCCATTTAAGGTTTGTAATCCTGTTTCTGTTATTGGAGGAGAATTTACTCCAGTAGATTCGCCTATATATTTATTAACCTCATCTATTTCATAATCTTTTATATCTGCTTCAATTCCACCAATCTCATCTATGATTTCTTCAAATCCCCAAAAATTAACTATAACATATTTATCTAAATGAATATTGAAGTTGTCTTCTATAGTATCCATAAGTAAATCTGCTCCGCCTTCAAATCCTCTTAGCTTTCCATCATCATTTAGCTCTGAAGATCCATAAAAAAAGGCAGCATTTATTTTATCTTCTCCATACTCTGGAATATCTACTACAGTATCTCTTATTATAGATGTCAACTTAACTTTTTTATTGTTATTATCTAAAGTTGCAATAATTATAGAATCTGCTCTAGCGGCTTCATCTTCAGTTCTACCGTCAGTACCTATTAATAAAACATTTGTAATTCCTTCAACTTCTTCATAATCAACTTTCTTCTCTTCATTAGCTTTAGTTGTAGGTTTTATAAGAATTCTATTTCTAATTTGATTATAATATCCTAACACTACTGCAATTAAAATAGCTAGTACCCCTAAAGTAGAAAACAATATAATTTTCTTCTTACGTTTCTTATTTTTTTTCTTAGCTTTTATTTTCTTTAATGATTCATTTTCACTCATTCATAATCCTCCCTTTACCTTCCTATTATATACTTATTATCATACAATCCTCAATAGCATCTTCTCTATTATACAAAAATTAAAATAAATTTTCATTACAAAATAATAACAATAT
>Ga0129315_1000364_pt1 | contig 41579 bp, 27 predicted proteins | sample Cm827metagenome_FD_94432 | JGI IMG/M metagenome (GOLD analysis project Ga0129315, IMG submission 94432) | Eastern black-and-white colobus group fecal microbial communities from Wisconsin, USA - Cm827 metagenome | ecosystem: Host-associated > Mammals > Digestive system > Large intestine > Fecal... | reverse complement strand
TGGAACCTTAATAAAATAGTCAAAGCTATAGGAGAAAAAACCAATCCACAAGCCTATGATTATCATATAGTAAAAAGAAATTTTTGAACACTAATTACCATGTGTTCATTATACAAGGAGATTATTATGGAAACTCAAAAAAGAAATTATACTTTAGTTGAAAAACTAAAGGCGATTGGACCAGGAGCAATGGTTACCGCATCATTTATAGGGCCTGGTACAGTAACAACAGCTACTAGAGCTGGTGCGGAGTTTGGTTATGCCCTTTTATGGACAGTTATTTTTTCAATTGTAGCAACTATATTGTTGCAAGAAATGTCAGCAAGAATTGGTATTATAACTAAAGGTGGTTTAGGAGAGGCAATTTTAGAAGAATTTAAAGATAGACCATTTGCTCAGAAATTTTCTGCTTATTTTATTGGTGGATCAATAGCTTTTGGATGTGCTGCATACATATCAGGAGATTTAACAGGCACGTCTTTAGGCCTAGTCACTCTTACAGGTCTACCTCTTAGAGTTATTGTACCTATTATTGGAATAATAGTTCTTGGATTAATTCTAAAAGGAAGTATTAAGCTACTTGAAAAGATACTTACTATTTTGGTAGCAATAATGGCTATTGTATTTGTTACTACAATGTTTGTAGCAAAACCTAATTGGGGTGAAGTTTTTTCAGGAGCTATTCCAAGCATCCCGATGAAATCTATAATTCTTATTATTTCAATGATTGGAACTACAATAGTACCTTATAATTTCTTTATACATACAGGTACTGCAGCTGAAAATTGGGACTCACCTGATCAATTAATTCTTTCTAAATGGGATACAGTTGTTTCAATAAGTATTGGAGGTTTAATTACAGCAGCAATCGTTGTTACATCTGGAACTCTTATGAGAGGTCATGCTATCCAAAGTGCGGCAGATTTATCTATACAATTAGAACCATTATTAGGATCGTGGGCAAAAGTTTTTATGAGTATTGGTCTATTTTCAGCTGGTTTATCTTCAGCCATAGCATCTCCATTAGGAGCATCATATACACTAGCTGGACTGCTTGGATGGAAATATGATAATACAGATAAAAGATTTAAATACACAAACGTCATTATTGCATTAATTGGAATTATTGTTGGTTCATTAGGTTTTAATCCAATGCAAATACTTTTAATAGCACAAGCTTTAAATGGACTTATCTTGCCTATAGCTGCTATTTATGTTGTAATTATTGCATCTAGCTCAAAACAATTAGGAAAATACAGAAATAGTAAACTACTAATATTTTTAGGTGCTTTAGTATGTCTAATAACTATATTCTTAGGAGGATATTCTGTAGTTTCTGCATTAAAAGGTTTAATATAAAAAATAAAATAATAAATATATTTCTAAGACTGATTTCTATTTAGGAATCAGTCTTTTCATAATAATTAATTGGAGGATTAACATGTATGATTTTGATAAAGTAGTTGATAGGAAAGATACTGCTGCGATGAAATTAGAAGGTTATAAATCTTATATTTTTGGAGAATCTACAAATATTGAATTGCCTTATAAAGAAGAAGACTTAATTCAAATGTGGATTGCAGATATGGAGTTTGAAACAGCTCCAGAGATTTTAAACGGAATAAGAAAAAGACTGGACAGAAAAATTTTGGGATACACTACAAAAAAAGATAAAAATCTATATAATGCAATAAAAAGTTGGTGTAAAAGGAAATATGATTGGGATATTAATGAAGAAGAGCTTTTAATAAGTGATGGAGTTATACCTGCGATAGAAAAAATAATGTCTGTCGTGTTAGGAGAAAATGAAAAAGTTCTTATTAATACTCCAGCCTATGGTCAATTTGCAAAGTGTGCCGAAAGAGTTCATAGAAAATTTATCACGAGCGATTTGATCTATGACAATAATGGTGAATACAAAATTGATTTTTATGATTTGGATAAGAAAATGAGCATGGAAGATGTTAAAATGTTTGTTTTTTGCTCACCTCATAATCCTACTGGTAAAGTTTGGAGTGTAGAAGAATTAGAAAAAGTAGCTAATTTAGTAAGGAAACACAATATATTTATGATTTCAGATGAGATTCATTGTGATGTTAGGAGAGCAAAAGCTCCACAACATATTCCTTTTAAAAAAATCTTGCAAGATTACGATAAACTAGCAATTTGTATGTCTACATCTAAGACTTTCAATTTGGCAGGGCTACAGCAATCAGCTATATTCATTACAAATGAAAAAATACGACAAATATGGAGAAATGAAGAAGTTTTATTTTTAAATCCATTGAGTTTAGCAGGAACGATTGCAGCATTTAACGAAGGAGATCAATGGCTAGATTCCCTAACGAAATATTTGGACGATAATTTTGAATTTACAAAAAAATTTATAAATAAGAAATTACCTTACGCAATAATGAGCGAATCTGAGGCAACTTATTTGGGGTGGTTAGATTTAAAGTATTATTTTGATGATGATGAAGATATTGAATTATTTTTTGCGGTTAAGGCAGGTGTTCTTATTGAATCTGATAAATCTTTTACCTCTAATGCAAAGGGTATGATAAGGTTGAACTTGGCCTGTCCTAGAAAATATTTAGAAATAGGTTTAGAAAGAATTTGTAAAGCATTGAATAATAAAAATGAAAAATTTACTTTAAAGAGATAAAAATTATATCTCCAAATTTAGTTAAGCATATGGAAATTAAAAAAGAGGATTTTTCCATCCTCTTTTCTCTATTTTGTCTCATGAGTTCCAAACTCTATTTCATAATCACCAAGTACTGAGTCTGTTTCTATTAAGCTTGCTATTGCTTTTTCTGATGCTTCTGTTGCTTCTTCTAAAAGTCCCTTTTCTATAGCTTTATCTTCAACTTCTTTTTTTTGATCTTTTGAAAAATCATTGTAGTCTTTTATATTTATTCTATTAAATATAGATTCTCTTTCGTCAAATACTTTTAATGATTCTTCGTCTATTTCATGTGATAATATTTCTGCTTTAGGAATGGTCACTGTTATTTTCTTTCCGCTGACAGATACATCCATTTTATCAAGGTCAACTCCTGCATGTATTGTTCCGTCATAGGATACTATAAATTTCTTTGATGTAAAGGGAACTTTGTAGCCGTAAAATGTGTTTTGATTTTCAAATTGTCCCATATTTGTGTAGTGATATTTAAGTGTTGTAAGTTCTTTTGCATTTACAATTTTATTCTTTATTAGTGTGGAGCTAATTTCTGGCGTCATTTCTTTTGACTTATAATACATTCCAAAAGTAAAAGCACATAATAGTGCAAGTGCGAGTATTATTCCAAAAGTAAGTATCTTCTTTCCTCTTCTCATTTCAACCTCCTTTATTTCTTAATTATTATACCCGAAATTCTAATCATTAAAAGATAGTATTTTATATTAGAAAATTACACATATCTATTGTATTTATTCTGAACTCTTTGATATAATACTTTAAAAGATTAGGAGGAAGATAATTAATGGACGACGGTGCCTTATGGGCTAAGCTCATATTGATCGCAGTACTTACAGGAGTAAATGCATTTTTTGCATCTGCCGAAATGGCAATGGTTTCAGTAAACAATAACAAAATTAAAGAACTAGCAGAAGAGGGAGATAAAAGGGCGATAACTCTTTTAAATATTTCACAAGATCAAACAAGATTTTTATCTACAATCCAAGTAGCTATTACACTTGCTGGATTCTTCTCATCTGGTTCTGCAGCAACAAGTATTTCTCAAGTCTTTGGGAATTTTTTAAGAGGATATGGAATTCCATATGGAAGTACAATATCTTTTATTTTAGTGACATTTCTTTTATCATATATAACACTTGTATTTGGTGAGCTTGTACCAAAGAGAATTGCACTACAAAATTCTGAAAAAGTTGCACTAAGCTCTAGTAAAGTAATTGCATTTGCATCAAAAATATTTTATCCTTTTGTTAAATTACTTTCATTTTCAACAGCTATTATACTTAAATTAATGGGCAAGTATTCTGAAGACGTTGAAGAAAAAATATCTGAAGAAGAGTTAAAGAGTTATATAAAAGTATCTACTCAACAAGGTGTTATAAATTCAGCTGGCGAAGAGATGATTGTAAATATTATGGATTTTGATGACAAGCTTGCTCTTGAAATAATGACACCAAGAACAGCAATCTACATGATAGATTATGATGAATTTAACACAGACACAGTTACAGAAATTTTAAAAAAAGGATATTCAAGAATGCCTGTATATAGAGAAAATACAGACAATATTCTTGGTACAGTTTATATAAAAGATTTATTCGTAGAATATGCGAAAAATAATTATGAAAGTATAAATCTTGATAATTGTATTAAATCGCCATATTATGTTCCAGAAACTAAAAAGATTGATATGCTTCTTAAGGAGCTACAATCTACTAAAAATTATGTGGCAATATTAATTGATGAATATGGTGGATTCTCTGGAATGGTTACAGTTGAAGATATTGTAGAAGAAATTGTTGGAGAAATCGAAGACGAATACGATCAGGTAAATACTCAAATTGAAAAAGTAAGGGAAGATGAATATGTAATAGACGGCTCTATGGACATTGAGGATGTAAATGATGAGCTTGGAACTTCACTTTATTCAGAAAATCACGAGACAATATCAGGACTTATTATAGAAAAATTAGGTTTTATACCTGATGAAAATCAAAAGAAGAAACTTAGCGTCAAGACTGCAGGTTGTATACTCACAGAACTTGCTGTTGCTGATAAGAGAATAATAAAGGCAAGTATAAGAATAATTCCTGAAGAGCAGGAAGAAGCTAAAAGAGAATATAAAGAATTGAATTCATAATTGAGGGCTTTAACCCTCAATTTTTTATGCCAAAAATAAATTTTAGGTAAAATAGTGTTGTGAGAAGATGTCTGTTACTTGTTGTTTAAAATAATATGTCTTTTAGATATTGTGTAATGTAGCGAGAGTTAAGATTTAAAAAATGACTGAAAGGAAATTGATTTGTATAGATTTTACGAACAAAACTTGTCTTGCGACTTGCTCTCGTAGTCCGACTCCTTTGAAAATACTCCACATTCAGTCGAATTTTCAGCAGTCGCTAGATATTTCTTCATTAATTAAAGATTCAACTTCGCTCGTATTGCTACCATTCGCGACTCCCTTGTTATTGCTCCCTATTCGGTCGCAATTACTTCGGTCGCTCCATATTTCTTCATCAATTCAGGCTCATTTCATTCGCATTTATTGTGAAGACCGCAAATCTCAAGACTTGTCTTTCGATTTGCTACAATTAAAAAATGCCGAGATAACTCGGCGCATAAAGGAAATTAATTAAAAAAGTGTATTAAATAATCTGTTATAAGTTTACTATAATAAAACGATAACGTCAATAGTTTTTTACGAAATAATTTACTTTTTTACAAAAACTATAAAAATAAATAAAAATAAAATTAGCAGACTACTTGCAAGAGTGCTAAATATATTGTATAATGTAATAGTCAAAGATAGTCAAATAATCTTTGACCATATTTAGAAATACCTATCGAGGAGGAAAGATATTGAAATATAAAGATTATTATGAAACCTTGGGAGTTTCTAAAGATGCAGATGAGAATGAGATAAAAAAAGCTTATCGTAAGCTTGCGAAGAAATATCACCCAGATTTGCATCAAGGAGACGATGAGGCGGCTGAAAAGTTTAAAGAAATTTCAGAAGCCTATGAGGTTTTATCAGATAAAGATAAAAGACAAAAATACGATACCTTTGGATCAAATTATGATTTCAGTCAAGGATACGACTTCGACCCTTCTCAGTATGGTTACACTTACACTACTGGAGGAAGCGGAGCAGATTTCTCTGACTTTTTCGAAACAATTTTCGGATCTTCTAGATCAGGGGGCGGATTCTCTGGTGGATTTAACATAAATGATATATTTGGAGACTTAGGTGGCAGAGGTCACAGAAGTTCAAGACAAAATAAAAATAAATTTGAATCAGAACTTACGATATCCATTGAAGAAGCCTACAAGGGCACTACAAAAAATGTAAACTTAACATATAAATCAAATGAAGTTGAAATACCAGTTAAAATTCCTAAGGGAATTACAAGAGGTAAAAAAGTTAAGGTGAATGGAGAAAAGTTTGGAGTTCCAGGAAATATATTATTTAAAATAAATATAAGAGATGAAAAAAATCTAAAGTTAGATGGAATTAATATAGAAAAGACAGAAAATATCTATCCATGGCAGGCAGCTCTTGGCGGAGAAAAGACTGTTGAAACGCTAAATGGAAAAATTAAATTAAAAATCCCTAAGAACTTTACAGGTGGAGCTAAAATGAGAATACCATCACAAGGTTTTAGAGATTTAAAGGGAAATGTGGGAGATTTTTACGTTACATTTAATATAGTAAATCCAAAGAATCTCACAGATGAAGAATTAGAACTTTACAAGAAACTCGAAGAATTAAGTAAATGAGGTGTTTAAATGAATTTTGACAAATTTACTCAAAAGTCCCTTGAAGCAGTGCAAGGTGCATACAACGCTGCTAAGGAATATGGAAATCCTGAGGTAAAAGAAATTCACGTAAATTATGCACTTTTAAATGACAAAGAAGGACTTATACCAAGGGTCTTAACATATATGAATAAAAATCCAGAAATGTTAAAGGCTGACGTCTTAAAAGTAATTGAAAGACTGCCTAAACAATCTGGTGGAGAAGTTTATGCAGATAATTCCTATAGAGAATTATTTTCAAAAGCAGAAAAAGTAAAACAAGAAATGCAAGATGATTATTTATCAGTAGAACACATCTATCTTGCACTTTTAAATATGAGAGGCACAGATTCATCTTCAGTATTTAACAAACATGGAATATCAAGGGATGAATTCTTAGCTGCTCTTCAAAAAATTAGAGGAAATCAACACGTGACTACAGATAATCCTGAAGGAACTTATGATGCACTTAAAAAATACGGAGAGGACCTTACAGAACTTGCAAGAGATGGAAAGCTTGATCCAGTAATAGGCCGTGACGAAGAAGTGCGTAATGTAATAAGAATTCTATCAAGAAGGACAAAGAATAACCCAGTCCTTATAGGACCTCCTGGAGTTGGTAAGACTGCTATTGCAGGTGGACTTGCACAAAGAATAGTTTCAGAAGATGTGCCAGAAGGACTTAAAAATAAAACAGTTTTCTCCCTAGATATGGGAGCTCTAATAGCAGGAGCAAAATACAGAGGAGAATTTGAAGAAAGATTAAAAGCTGTATTAAATGAAGTTACTCAGTCTAACGGAGACATCATACTATTTATAGATGAAATTCACAACATTGTTGGTGCAGGTAAGACAGATGGAGCAATGGACGCATCAAACTTATTAAAGCCAATGCTTGCACGTGGAGAACTTCACGCAATTGGTGCTACAACTCTTGACGAATATAGAAAATATATAGAAAAAGATCCAGCACTGGAAAGAAGATTCCAAAAAGTAATGGTAAATGAACCTAATGTAGAAGATACAATTGCCATACTTCGTGGACTTAAAGATAAATACGAAATCTATCACGGAATTAGAATCTCTGACTCTGCAGTAATAGCAGCAGCAACATTATCAGATAGATACATCACAGACAGATTCTTGCCAGATAAGGCAATAGACTTAATGGACGAATCCTGTGCAATGCTTAGAACAGAAATAGATTCTATGCCTACAGAAATAGATGAAGTTAGAAGAAAAATCTTGCAACTAGAAATTGAAAGAGAAGCACTAAAGAAAGAAACAGATAAGGCAAGTAAAGAAAGACTTGAAAAACTAGAAGAAGAACTTTCAGAAGAAAAGGCAGAATTTGACAGATTAAAATCAAAATGGGAAGCAGAAAAGAAAGAACTTGATTCAACAAAGGACATCAAGAAGAAAATCGAAGATGTTAACCATGCAATCGAAGAAGCTGAAAGAAACTACGACCTAGAAAAATTATCTGAATTAAAATATGGCACTCTTCCAAAACTAGAAGAAGAATTAAAAGAAAGAGAATCTCAAACTAAAGACGAAAACTCCATGGTAAAAGAAGAAGTCACAGAAGACGAAATCGCCTATGTAGTCAGCAGATGGACAGGAATACCAGTGGAAAAATTAAATCAAACAGAAAGAGATAAACTTTTAAACCTTGAAGAAATACTTCACAACAGAGTAATAGGACAAGATGAAGCTATAGAAGTAGTATCAGATGCAGTCCTAAGAGCTAGAGCAGGACTTAAAGATAAAAACAAGCCAATAGGTTCATTTATATTCCTTGGACCAACTGGGGTAGGTAAGACAGAAACAGCAAAATCTCTAACTGAAACACTATTTGATGATGAGAGAAACCTAATCAGGATAGATATGTCTGAGTACATGGAAAAACACTCTGTGTCAAGACTTGTGGGATCACCTCCAGGATATGTAGGATATGACGAAGGTGGACAATTGACAGAAGCAGTTAGAAGAAAACCATACTCAGTAATCCTATTTGACGAAATCGAAAAAGCACATCCAGATGTATTTAACATATTACTTCAAGTGCTAGACGATGGAAGACTTACAGATAACCAAGGAAGAACAGTGGACTTTAAAAACACTGTGATAATAATGACATCAAATATAGGAAGTCACTTCTTAATAGATGGCATTGGAGAAAATGGAGAAATAACAGAAGATGCAAGACAAAGCGTAATGAATGATCTAAGAGCATCTTTTAGACCAGAATTCTTAAACAGGGTAGATGAAATAGTATTATTTAAACCACTACAAAGAGCTGAAATCTTTAAGATAATAAAACAATCTGTAAAAGAAGTAGAAAATAAATTAAAAGATAGAAATATAAAAATAGAAATCACAGAACCTGCTCAAGAATTTATCCTTAACGCATCCTTTAGCCCACAATATGGCGCAAGACCAGTTAAGAGATATATCTCACAAACACTTGAAACTGATATATCTAAGATGATAATAAGAGGAGACGTAGGAGAAGGCGACACAATCCTTGTAGATATAGGAGCAGATGACTTAGTAGTAAAAATAAAATAATAATTTAGGGACTGACTTTTTAGTTGGTCCTTATTTTTTTGAATTTTATTTTGTAAATATATGTTATAAAATAAAAAGTTTTCATATACAATATTATAAATCGAAGACCGCCCTTTGCTGATAAATTAAAAATTATTTTATTACTAAATTATTTAAAAAGAAATATTAATCAAATAAAAAGGGCTGTTCTCAAAAAATTAAGAATTAAATAATCTTTTTACTACCAATAATTTTAATTATCTTTCAACAATGATACAATGTAGATGTACATAAAATAATTGAAAGAGGAAAAAATGTCAGAAATATTAGATTTTCAAAACTATCCAATTAATTTAGTTTTAAAAAAATTATTAAAAGATAAAACTACAAATAAAAATATAATATGGGCGACAAATACTTTTGAACACTTGGGACGAGAGTTTGATGACAAAAAGGAAATATCTCTAGATATTTTTAATTTAGGATTTAAATTAAGCCATAGAGTATCAAAAAGCGATGAAGAAAAACTTACTAGGACAAAAAATAAAGCAGAAGTATTTACTCCTTCATGGATAGTTAATGAAATGAATAATTATGTTGATGAAGAATATTTTGATAGGAAAAACGTTTTTAATATAGAAAATGATAAATCTTGGGAAACTAATGAAAAAATTATAGAATTTCCAAATAAAAAAAGTTGGAAGAAATACATTGCACTCACATTTTTAGAAATAACATGTGGAGAAGGTCCCTTTCTTGCATCTCGATATGATGCGGCTACGGGTGAGCTTCTAGAAATTAATAATAGGATTGGAATCCTCGACAGAAAGCTTAGAATTGTAAATGAAAATACAGATACTAAAGAAGAATGGATAAAATGGGCAATAAAATCAGTGGAGTCTATTTATGGTTATGAATATCAAGGGGATAATCTATTAATAGCAAGAGCAAATATACTTATGACCTTCGTGGAATATTACGAAGATAGGTGGAAAGAAAAGCTTGATATAAAAATTTTAAATAAAGTCACAAATATTATAACTTGGAATATATGGCAAATGGATGGATTAAATGATACTGTTCCCTTTGCAGCGACAAATGAAATTGAAAAGCAATTAAATGTATTTGATATTTTAGACAAAGATTCTAAAGAAAAAGAAGAACATGAAGATTTATTTTGTAAAATACGAGATTGGAGAAGTAAAGAAACAAGGTATTTTAAAGAATACAAGGAGAAGGATATGAAAAAGTTTGATTTTGTAATTGGAAATCCACCTTATCAGGAAGAATCAAAGGGCAATAATGAAAGTGATACTCCTCTGTACCATTATTTTTATGATGCAGCGTTTGAATTGTCTGATAAAGTAGAATTAATTACACCTGCAAGATTTTTATTTAAAGCTGGATATACTCCAAAAAAATGGAATGAAAAAATGTTAAACGATGAGAATTTTAAAGTTTTATATTATAATCCCAAAAGTGAACAAATATTTCCAGGGAAAGATATAAAGGGTGGAATAGCTGTAACTTATAGAGATAAGGGAAAAATATTTGGTGCAATAGGAACTTTTACTGCATTCGATGAATTGAATTCTATAAAAAGAAAAGTGGAATTACTTGAAGAAGAAAGCTTAAGTACAATAGTAACAAATCGTGGGATATATAAATATTCAAAAAAAGCGTACGAAGAACAAGAAGAAGAACTGAAAAAGACTGCAGATGCTCGTATTGCTCCAAGTGCATTTGAAAGAATGCCAGCCCTTTTTACTGACGAAAAACCTAGCGATGGAAATGAATATATAAAAATATACGGACTTCTAAATGGCAGAAGATGTTATAAATGGTTTAGAAAAGATTATATAAAAGATGTAGATAATCTTTATAAATATAAAGTTATGATTCCAAAAGCCAACGGTAGTGGAGCTATAGGAGAAGTTTTAAGTACTCCGCTTGTCGGCTTGCCGCTTGTCGGCTTCACGGAAACGTTTATATCTATAGGAGAAAAAGATTCTAGAGAAGAAACAGAAGCCATATTAAAGTATGTAAAAACAAAATTTGCGAGAGTTATGCTAGGAATATTAAAAGTTACTCAAAATAATGCAAAGCCAACATGGAAATATGTCCCACTTCAAGATTTTACTGAAAATTCTGATATTGACTGGTCAAAATCTATTGCTGAAATAGATAGACAGCTTTATAAAAAATATAATCTTGATGAAGAAGAAATTAATTTCATTGAAACTAATGTGAAGGAGATGAAATAATGCTTAATATTAAAACTACTAAAGAAGTCATCCCGCAATGTTATGCATATATTACTCCTCAAATTCCTTATAAAAAGGGCTGGACTAAAATTGGTTTTACTGAACGTGATGTTGAAACTAGAATTAAAGAGCAAACTCATACTGCAGGGATTAAGGCTGAAATTAAATGGCATAAGAATGCAACTTATGAAGGAAGTCTTGAAACTTTTACTGATAAAGAATTTCACGGTTATTTAAATAAACTTAGCGTTGAGAGAGAACCTAGTACAGAATGGTTTAAAATCGATCCTAATGTCGCAAAAAATTACTTCAATGATTTTAGAGAGAATAGAGGAATTATAGAATCTAATACTGATCCAATACCTTATAAACTTCGTGATGAACAAAATGAAGCAGTAGAAAAAACAATTGAATATTTTAACAATCATAAAAATGGAGAATTTCTGTGGAATGCTAAGCCTAGATTTGGAAAGACTTTATCTACATATGATTTATGCATGAAGATGAATTTTAAAAATATTTTAATTGTAACTAATAGACCTGCTATTGCCAACTCTTGGTATGAGGATTATTTAAAATTTATTGGAGCAAATTCTGGTTACTATTTTGTAAGTCATGTTGATGCTATTAAAGACAGAGATTATGTATATACAAGAGATGAGTATATTGACTTATCCAATGATGATACAATGGGTTGTATTGAGTTTGTAAGTCTTCAAGATATTAAAGGCTCTATTTATTTTGGAGGAGAGTTTGATAAATTAAGAGAGCTAAGTAATTCAAGAGATGAAAATGGAAATAGAAGGGGAGTGGAATGGGATATACTTGTAATTGACGAAGCTCATGAAGGTGTGGACACAATAAAGACTGATATTGCCTTTGAAAATATCGATAGGCTTTTTACTCTTCATCTTTCGGGAACTCCTTTTAAGGCTCTTGCTAATGAAAAATTTTCTCAAGATGCAATTTATAATTGGACTTATGCTGACGAACAAAAAGCAAAGCGTGAGTGGGATAAGACAAGTGAAGAAGAGAATCCATATTACACATTACCTAAGTTAAATTTATTTACTTATCAAATGTCTGAGATTGTAAGAGATGAATTAAAAGAAGGTGTTGAGATTAATGATACATGGGAAAATTACGCCTTTGACTTAAATGAATTTTTTAAAACTAAGGAAAATGGTAAATTTTTCTATGAAAATGATGTGGATAAATTTTTAGATGCTCTTGTAACTTTAGAGAGATTTCCCTTTTCTACAAGTGAATTAAGGGATGAGTTGAAGCATACTTTTTGGCTATTTGATAGAGTGGACTCTGCTAGGGCTATGGCGAAGAAGTTGAAGGATTCTCCTGTTTTTAGAGATTATTATATTGTACTTGCAGCAGGAGATGGCAAACTATCTGAAGAAGATGAAATAGAAAAATCTTACGATAAAGTTGTAAATGCTATTAAAAATTATGACAAGACCATTACTCTATCTGTGGGTCAGCTAACTACTGGTGTAACTATTCCAGAATGGACAGCTGTTTTAATGCTTTGCAATATGAAAAGTCCTGCACTTTATATGCAAGCTGCCTTTAGATCTCAAAATCCATGTTTATTTGTATCTAATGGAAAGACTCTTAGAAAAGATAATGCTTATGTATTTGATTTCGATCCAGCTAGGACTCTTAATATTTTTGAAAAATTTGCAAATGATTTAAATTCAACTACATCTAATGGTGGTGGAGATAGTGAGACTAGAAAGGAAAATGTAAGAGAACTTTTGAACTTTTTCCCAGTATATGGTGAAGATGAAAAGGGCGAGATGGTTGCTCTTGATGCTGAAAAAGTTCTTATTACTCCAAGAAGAATTTATGCAAGAGAAGTTGTGGACCGTGGATTTATGTCAAATTTACTATTTGATAATATTTCTAATATATTTAGTGCTCCAAGTATTGTCAAAGATATTGTGGAAAAAATGGACAAGGGTAAGGACTTTAAACCTCTTCCTATAAACGAAGATACGAGAGAACATCTTGATCTTAATGAAAATAATGAGGTAGAAATTCCTAGTGAAAAAATTATCGGAAAGGCTAATGATATTTTCGGTAAAAAAATTTATAGAGATGTTGAAGATATTGTATCGAGCATTGATTTTGTAAAAGAAGAATATGATGATAAAGAAAACACAATAACATTTGAAAATGACAAAAAAGATATTGAAATAATTCATAAAAAAATTGCTGAACCTATAAATGAAATGTTAATAGATGTTGCTAAGGAAAATTACGGAAAAGATATTAAGAAATCTACAGAAAAAGTCATTGAAAATAAGATAAATAAATCTACTGAAAAAATGATTACTAAGGAATATGGTAACTGGAAGATTGAAAATAGTAGGCTTGAATCCGAAAGAGAAGAAAAGAAAAAAGAAGCAAAGTCTGTTGCAGAGACAACAAAGATTAATGATGAGTACGATAAAAAAGTAGAGGAAAATAAAAGAAATCTTTTAGATAAAATCACGGAAAAAATAAAAGAAGAAGATTTTATTAACAAATCTACTGAAACTATTGTAGAAGAAGTAGAAACTGAAAAGAAAAAAGAAGAAAAGAAATCTACAGAAGATGAAATTAGAGATAATCTTAGAGGATTTGCAAGAACTATACCATCTTTCCTTATGGCTTACGGAGATGACAATACTACTTTGGAAAACTTTGACAAAATTATTCCTAAAGATGTATTTAAAGAAGTTACAAGTATCAGCTTAGATGAATTTATCTTTTTAAGAGATGGTGGATGTAAGTATAATGAAGAAACTGGTAAAGATGAATTTTTTGAGGGACATTTATTTGATGAAACAGTGTTTAACGAATCAGTTAAAGAATTTTTAAATCGAAAGAAGGAACTTTCAAATTATTTTGATGAAAGCAATAAAAAAGATATATTTGACTATATTCCACCTCAAAAAACTAATCAAATATTTACACCAAAGAAGATTGTAATAGAAATGGTGGATTATTTAGAAGAAGAAAATCCTGGTTGTTTTGACGACCCATCTAAGACTTTTATTGATTTATATATGAAGAGTGGACTTTATATTGTAGAAATTGTAAAGAGACTTTTTAGAAGTGAAAAGATGAAGGAAATATTTCCAGATGATAAAGATAGACTTAATCATATTTTTAAAAATCAAGTTTTCGGACTTGCTCCGACTGAAATAATTTATAGAATTTGTGAGAATTTTATACTTGGATTTAGTGATGAAATAGAGATAGAAAGTCATAATATAAGGAAACTTGATACGCTTAAATACGCTAAAGAAGGTAAACTTGAAGAAAAATTAGAAGAAATATTTTAAGATGAAGACTTGCCACATGGCAGGTCTTTATTGTTTTTTTATCCTAATATGTTAAAATTTAATTGAAAAATAATATCAACATAGAGGTGTTTCATGAAATATAAGTCCATTTACTGGATTGTTTTTTATCCATTTGTTAATAAGTTTTTAAGTTTGCATTTTGAAAAATCTGTTGTCAGGGATATTTTAAAGAGGGCGAAAAATGAATACATATCTTTACTTGCGAAGGCTGATGATATTGGCGAAGATAATCCAATGGCGTCAAATCTTTATTTTGCTCTTTTGTTTTTATCTTTTCACTCCTCTAGTCCAAATTTAATTGATGAGTTTATGATGAGTGACATGATTAAATTTATTTTGACTAGTAAATTTATCCTAAGACTTATGAATTTTGATTTGAATAATAAAAAGCACATGGAGGCTTTGAGAAAAAGGATGGTAAGGGCCGATAAATGGGCGAGAGCTAATAAAGATAAGTATCCAGAAACTTGGCAAATTGTTTTTGATGATTCTAAAAGAGATGGTGTTTTTTATTATTTTACCAAATGTCCTATTGCGAAGTTTTTTGAAGACAATGGTTTTTCTCATTTGACTCACATTTTTTGCGAGACTGATTATCTTACATTAAGTATTAGAGGTGGCAGATTAATTAGAAATCATACCATTGCTGAGGACAAAGATTATTGTGATTTTTGGATTGTTGGGGATAAGGTTAAAGATCCAAAATAATTTTTAGATTTTTTTATAAAATTATGATACACTTGTGTTGAAATTTACTTGTATTAGGAGGATTTATGAGAAAAGACTTTAAGATTTTTATGGCAGTTTCATTTATTATCCCATTTTTAATGGGCTTTGCCCTTTATTATTGCAAATTGAATGGGATTAACAATGATATGTATCCTATTATTCAAATGTTTTTCCCTTTTCTTGGTTCAATGGCTGTTATGAAAAGTAAAGGGCAAAATATTTTAAAATTAACCTTATTTAAATTTTATTTTATTATTGTGATTATTTTTATATTTCTCGGTATTTTTAATATTTTTAATCAGAAATTGGCGTATTCTTCTTGCCAGATTTTAGTTACAATTGGAAATATTGGAGTACTAATTTTTTTACTTACAATGGATAAAGAAAAGAGATCTGAATTTTCTCTAAATAATCCTAATATAAAAATTAGTTTAATCATCTGTCTTTATTTTATTGTTTCATACTTTTTGAGGGGCTTTATTTCTTTTGCGGCTCTAGGAAAGGCCAGTGATTTCAAAGAAATTTTGACTGCAAAAAATATTTTAATGCCAATTGGCGTTATTATATTTTCTTTTTTAAGTTTTATTCCATATCTGGGAGAAGAATATGGATGGAGAGCTTATTTAACTCCTAGATTAAATGAGATATATGGACATAAAAAGGCTTTATTTATATCAGGATTTATCTGGGGAATATGGCATCTCCCTCTTAATTTATTCTATTATTCTGATGGAATTTTATCTTCTCAGATTTATTCTATTATTTCTCAGATAGGTTTTTGTATATTTTTAGGAATTTTTCTATCTTATGCTTATAATAGGACTGGATCTATTTGGACACCTGTTTTACTTCACATGTTAAATAATAGCATGGCTCTTATTTATAGCGATAGCAATACTATTGATATTATTTCAAATCAGCATTATGATTTTAAATCGACTTTAATCGGTATCTTACTTGCTGCAATATTTTATGGAATTTTTATTTTCTCTAAATATATTAAGGAAGAATATATGTGGCAAGAATCTATTTATGAAAAAATTAATATAGATTAATTAAAAAGGCTAAACTGTTAAAGTTTAGCCTGAGGTTGTATACAAACCCACTATAACGCTCACCGGATTTCGCTTTCTACAAATTCTAATTCTTAACTCGCTGAAAAACGCAAACTCACTAACGCTCAAACAGTGCGTTTTTCGGGCGCTCGTTTTCGAATTGAATTTGAAGAGAAAGCTCAATATGGTTCACTTATATAGTGGGTTTTTTACTTTGTCAACAGTCTGAGCCTAAACTGTTAAAGTCTAGCCTTATTTTTTGAATTTCTATTTTATTAACCTTAATCTACAATCTCAACAGCGCCTGTAGCTTTTTCTACAATTTCTGAAAAGTCATAGGAAAATTTTCTAAATTTATCTATTTTGCCCTTTGTTATAAATTTATTTTCTTTAAAATATTCGGTATCTTTAATTGAGTTATAAAAATTTAGCTCTCTTGCATAAAGGGAAGAAAATAAGAATATATCTCTCCATTTAGATTTTTCTTCATCTTCTTCTGCATGGGTCTTATCATAATCAAACAAATAATTATAAAATTTTATAATATTTTTGAAAAGTTCCTTGCCACTTTCTGTAAGTCTTAGTTCGGTTCCAGTTGTTTTTATCATATAAAAGGATTTTTCGTATCCGTAGTCTTCGATATAGCCTTTTCTTTTAAGTGATTCAAAGGAATGGTCTCTAAATAAATTAAAAATATTTTTAAAATATCTTTTATTTTTCTTTAGATATTTTTCAAGTTCTTCTCTTTGAAAGTAGCCGTTGTCCTTTAGTTCTGATGTTTCACTAAATATTTCAAATATTTTTTCTTCCACAGGTCCCATATTTTGCGGTCTAGATATAATAATTATTTTATGAGGATTTAGGTCTAAACCTTTATCAATTCTTTTGATTTTAATATTTCCACAAATATACCATCTGTATAAATAGGAATTTACAATATTTCCCACTGGGTCGCCATTTTCATCGCAACCTGATTTCTTTATTAAATAATAAATATCTTCAAAAGGGCCGTCATAGGGGATTTCTTTTTCGTATTCTCCCGGGTAATAATCTCCTCTAGTCTCTTCTAAATTTATAATATCTTCTTCAAAGAATGCTAGTTTATCAATCCAAATATATCCTACTATTAAAATTAAAATAATTATTCCAATAATAGAAAAAAGTTTTAGATTACTTCTGCTTAATATTTCTGAAGTATTAATTAAACTTTTTGCAAAGACATTTTCAGGAATTATTATAGATGAAAAAATAATTAATATTTTTTTTAATTTCATGAATGCTCCTTTTTTATTTTAAAGGATAAAATTTAGATAAATTTTAGTACCTCTGTTGGATTTTCTATTATGTGATCAGCATATTGTGATAGCATTTTTTCGCTTCCAGTTCCACATGTTACGCCAAGTGTGAGGGAGTCGTCTCCAAATAGCATGTCAACTCGTGAGTCACCTATAACTATTATTTCATCATCTTTTATATTAAACTTTTCTTTAAATACTTCTAAACCTTCTTTGTCAGGTTTCTTTTTATAAATGTCCGCTGTTGCCACAAAGTCTATATATTTTGAGAGGTCGAGATAATCCATTGCAAATTTAGTCTGTCTGTAATTATCTGATGTAAAGATTCCGATTATTAAATCTTTTTCCTTTAATGTTTTAAATAAATGAGATACATCGCAAGTCATTTTTATTCTTTCTTTATTTTCTTTGTAATATTCAAATATATTATCGTCAATTTCTTTAAATAGATCTTCTTTTTCTTCTCCAAAATATGGTGCAAGGACCTGTGCTATGTCCTCAATTGTTTCAGATGATAGGATAGAATTTTCAACAGCTCTTCCATTTTCATCAATTCCCACTTCTCTAAATAATTTTTCTTTTTCAGTTTCACTTATATTTTTACTTTTTAAAAACTCAACAAGTGAGTCTGTATATATATTTGAAAACTCAAGTAATGTTCCGTCTTTGTCGAATAATATTGCCTTAATCATTAACACACTCCATTAGTTCTTTCCAAGTTGTTAGCTTTTTGTCTGCTTTTTCTAATTTATAAAAGTAAGGATTAGTAAATCCATATAAATTTCCACTTTCATCTCTTACATTTGCTCTAAAGTAATGATACCCATCATCTAGTTCCAGTTTAACTTCATCACTAATATTTTCTGATTTTTTATAAATTTTTCCGTCTAGTATATATTCAATGTGAAGTTTTTTGTCGTGGTAGGAATTTTTCTCAAGTTTTATTAAAAACTCATTTTCTGATATTTTATTAAATTCTATCAGTCCATCTCTTGATACAGTAATTTTTCCCTCAAGCATTGATTTTTTAATTTCTACTTTAGAGAGATTTTCTGCATAGATAAAAGTTTTAGGATCTCCAAGCATTGATGGATAATTTGATTCTTCATAGCTTTCATCTGGTCTTAGATGTGAGTCACTTCCTCCAATTCCATAAACTTCATAACCATTTTTTAGCATTATATCCCAAGCTTTTAATGCTTTTTCCATTGCATCATTAGATGTAGTGTAAGTTGGGTCATTTATAATCTCTATAAATTTTAAATCTTCTAATTTATAATCCTCTACCAAAAATTCATAACTTTCCATAAAGGCATGATTTATAGAATATACTTCATCTTTTATATAATCTAGGATATTTAATAGTCCTTCTTCTGTATTTAGAATTTCAAGAGAGAATTTATTAAATACTGATTCATTTGTAAAGAATAAATTTATATGTCCAAAGGATGAAGTGATTTCTGTGCTATCTAGTATTAAAACATCTCCCTTTGCAAAGGAAGTGTGATTAAAATTATGTTCTGTTGGCGAGAAAAAGGAAAGACCCATTGATTTTGCAATTTCTATATTTTCTTCTCTAGTCATTTTTCCATCGGAGTAGATTGAATGTGTGTGGAAATCTCCTGCATACCAATTTGCTTTTTTATCTAGTATTCTATCTTTTTCAATTTTTATTTCAGAACTTCTGTCAATTGGACTTTCATCTTCCTTAATAATCATATTAATTTCATTTTTAGAGTAAAGCATTGTTTCTATTCTATATTTATTACAAGAAATTTCATAAAAACCATCTGAAGATTTATTATAATCTTTCGAAAAATATCTTTTAACATTTTTATTTGTTGTTATCTGTCCAACTATTTTGTTATTTTCGTCATATATAAATAAACTTATGAAAAAATCTTCTCCCTTTATTTCTATTGAAAGAGATTCTATATTTTCTATTTCAAAATCTAATTTATCAAAGCCATTTTTTATATTTTCATTTAAAATCATCTTATTTCTCCTAAAAAAATAATCAAGCCCAAGGACTTGATTATTACAAAATTTATTTATTTAAGTTATCAAGAGCTTCTTGTGCTACTTTTGCTGCTTCATCTAGAGATTCCTTAGCAGGTACATTTTGAAGTTCAACTTTATCTGCAGCTATTTGAAGAGCATCTGTAATTTTTCCATTTGTTGGATCTATAAATGCCGGTGAAGCTGTCATAGCTTGTTCATATGGCACCTTAGCATATGGGTTTTCTTCTAAGAATTTTTTGTATTCAGGAACTTCTAGTGCTGATTTTCTAACTGGAATGTATCCAATTTTTTGTGACCATTTTGCTGATACTTCAGGACTTGTGAAGTATGCAATCCATTCATAAGCTGCTTTTTTTTGTTCTTCACTTGCTGCAGCTGGAACTAGTAGTGAGTGTGCACTTGCCATTGGCTTTGCTGGGTTTCCGTTAAGACCTGGTTGAGGAAGTGAACCTATAATACTAAAATCAAGATCTCCCTTATCTCCAGATGAGCCAGTATATCCCATAGCTTGACCATTCATTACATTGTCAATAGTTCTGTACCAGTATTCCCATCCTTGTCCACCAGATTCAATTTTTGTAGTTTTGTTGTCGAAAATTTGTTTTCTTATAAAATCCCAAGAATCAATCCATTCAGGACTGTTGATTAAAACAGTTTTGCCATCGTCTGAAAGAATTTTTCCACCATTTGAGAAGGCGATATCTCTTAAGTTTTCTGCATTATACATTACAAGGTGACCCCACTCAGTTACACCTGAATCTTGAATTTTCTTTGATGCATCAAATACATTTTCCCAAGTGCTATATGCTTCTTCTGGGTTAATTCCAGCTTTATCAAGTAAGTCTTTTCTATAATACATTACTTGAGTTGTACCATAAGCTGGGAATCCATAAACTTTGCCATCTACTTTTGCAGGTTCCATAAATACTTCAAGATAATCGTCAAGAGGTGTTTTGTCCTCGTCGATATAATCTGTTAAATCTGCAAGTATTCCTTCCTTGGCTCTTGTTTCAATATTTGAACCAATAAATACTGCAGGTGGTTCATTAGCCGCAATTGCTGCTTGTACCTTTTGGAAAGTTTCTGAGTAGTCCGCTTGTTGAACTCCCACAACTTTAACTTTGTCTTGTGACTCATTAAACTCTTTAATGATTTCTTCCATAGTTTCTCCTGCAACAGATCCTAAGCCGTACCAAAATTGAATTTCAGTAGTTCCTCCATTATCTGAAGAAGATGATGAACTGTTATTTGTAGCTAGTTCTTTTTGTGCAGAATTTGAACATCCTGTAGCAAAAAATATCATTGCTATAAAAAGTAATAAGATTTTTGAAATTTTTTTCATTTTGTTCTCCTTTTAATATTTAACCTTTTACGCCGCTATCAGATATACCCTTTATAAAATACTTTTGTAATACTACAAAAAGTATTAAAAGTGGCAATACTGATATAGTGTTTCCTGCCATTAATAAAGGCAGATTTTCACCAAAGTTACCTTGTGATGTGAAAAATTTATTTAAACCAACGCTAATTAAATATTTTGATTTTGAATTTGTGATAAGTGATGGCCACATGTAGTTGTTATACATAGTTACAAATTGAATCAAAGCATTGGTTAAAATAGTAGATTTTGATATTGGAACTATTACTTTCCAAAGTATTTGAAAGTCACTTGCTCCGTCCATTTCAGCTGCCTCTATTAGTTCGCTTGGAACTTCTTTAAAGGTGTTATAGAGCATATATATTGTAAAAACTGAGACAGCATTTGAAATAATTATCCCTGTAAGTGTGTCTATTAAGTTTAATTTTGCAATAATTACATAACTAGGCACATAAGTTGTAGCAGCTGGAAGCATATATGTTAAGATTATTGCATTAAATAAAACTTTTCTAAATTTAAATTTAAATCTGTATAAGCCATATGCAAGTAAAATCCCTGTTATTATTTGAAGTACAACTATAATTACAGATGTAAAAATCGAATTCATAATATATAAATCAAAGGGTGCAAGATTAAGAGCACCTATAAAGTTTCTAAAGTCAAGAAAATCAGGAAGTATTTGCAGAGGGTTTCTCATTATACTTTCAGTTGTTTTAAAAGAGTTACTCATCATCCAAAGTAGTGGGAAGAAAGTAATTAGAGATAAAATTAAAAGTATTATATGTCTTAAGTATTTCTTCATTTTAAGCCTCCAATTTCTTTTTCATATATAGCATTATAAGAGACAGCAATGCAGTGATTAAAACAATTATTAGTGACACTGTGCTTGCCTTACCCATGTTGAACTCTTCAAAAGCTAGTTGATAGAATAAATATAAAAGAGTTCTTGTTGAACCAGCAGGGCCGCCCCTTGTAAGTACTGAGAACTGATCATAGGCTTGAATTGATGTGATTAAATTCATAATTAGTAAAAAGAATGTAGTGCTCTTTGTCATTGGAAAATAAATTAATTTTATTTTTTGCCAAACATTCATCCCTTCAAGCTTTCCTACTTCAAATAGTGCATTTGGAATCTTGCTCATAGCATCAGTGTAGAATAACATTGCCCAACCTGAGTTCTTCCATATTGTAACCATGATAACTGCAAACATTGCTGTGTTTTCATTAGTAAGCCAATTAGGTCCATCTATTCCAATCATTGCAAGAAGTCTATTTATAAGACCAACATCTCCTCTAAGCATCCATGACCATACAATTGACATTGCAACCATGGGAGTAATCCATGGAGAGAATAAAAATCCTTGATAAATAACCTTACCTCTAAAATCACCTTGAAGAAAAATAGCAAATATAAATCCAAAAGCAAGTGTTGGCACCACAGTTCCCACGCCAAATACTAAAGTGTTTTTTAAAGCTTGCCAAAAAGAAGACATAGTAAGTATAGTCTTGTAATTTTCTAATTCAACCACATTAAAATTAGGGCTTACATAGTTCCAATCAGTAAAGGAAATTAGAAAAGTAACAATCATTGGCAAAAACCAGAATATAATGAGAGGTGTTAGAGGTATTAATATATAAATTATGAAATCTTTTAATCTTAATTTAGATTTATTTAAAGTATTATCCATTTTAATCACTCCAAATAGATTCTTTTTTCAAATTCTTTTTCGAAAAAATAAATTTTGTCTCTTACAAATTCAAGATCAAAAGAATTTTTGCCCTTAGGATTTTGGTCCACATCAGTTTTAATAACTAATTTATTATTATAAAAATTTCCGTGGATATTGTATTCTGATCCAAGGAGCTCAACTAAACTAACCTTAAATGAATTTCCTTCTTTTAAAACTATAGATTCAGGCCTTATGCCCAAGTAATAATCGCCAGATGCAAGATTTATATTTTCTAAAATTATATTATTGTCCTTGTCGTAGAAAGTTCTATTTGAAACTTTGCCCTCTATAAAATTCATTGAAGGTGAACCTAAGAAACCTGCTACAAATTTATTGCTTGGATTTGTGTATAATTCTTCAGGCGTACCAATTTGTTGAACTTCACCATTATTTAGACAAACTATTCTAGTTGCCATTGTCATGGCCTCTGTCTGGTCGTGAGTTACATATACGACAGTGGATCCAAGTTTATTTTTCAAATCTACAAGCTCTTCACGCATTTGAAGTCTAAGCTTTGCATCTAAATTTGAAAGTGGTTCGTCCATAAGGAAGATATCACTTTCTTTTACAATTGCCATTCCAAGAGCAACTCTCTGCATTTGTCCACCAGATAAATCCCTTGGTTTCTTTTTTAAAAAATTAGTAAGATTTAGCATTTCTGCAGTGTTATTAACTTTTTTGTCAATTTCATCCTTAGATATCTTTCTAATCTTAAGCCCAAAGGCAATATTGTCGTAGACACTTAGATGAGGATAGAGTGCATAGGACTGAAAGACCATTGCAATATTTCTATCCTTTGGATGAGTATCATTAGATAGTTTCCCATCTATGTAAAGCTTCCCATCAGTTATAGATTCAAGACCAGCAATCATTCTAAGACTCGTTGATTTTCCACATCCAGAAGGACCAACAAAAACTATAAATTCATTTTCTAATATATCTATTGAAAGGTTTTTGACAGAATAATAATTATTTCCCGGATATTTTTTACATATATTTTGTAATTTTATTTTAGACAAATTATCCTCCTCCACTCTCATGTTTTACTTATGAGATTATAATTTAATACTTAATAATTAAAATCAAATTTATGTAAAATGATAGTAAAAAATTTTAATACGAATAAAAAATTAAAAAATTTTAAATAAATTCAAAGTTTGCGTTGACAATGTATAATTTTAGGAATATAATTGTTTTTAAAATAAAATTTGCTTTAGTAGTTAAAAGCAATGAAAAGGGAGGAAGATATGGACGCATTACATGCACTATTATTTATTTTTGTAGTTTATACCATAGGCGATGTAGTGGCAGCAGCTACAAAAAGTATTGTGCCGTCGCTATTTGTTTGCTCGGCAATATTTTTAGGAGGTTTTTGGTTAGGTATACCAGAAACACTATTTCAAGATTCACTGATGTATTCTCTAGGAGCATTATTTATAACAACACTTCTTGTGCACATGGGATCAATGCTTAACATTGGACAATTAATAGCTCAATGGAGAACAGTACTTATATCAGCTGGAGGAATTTTAGGAATTGTAATTCTTCTGCTCTTAGTTGGTGCTCCAATTGTTGGAAAAGAAACAGCAATTGTCGCTGCTCCTCCAATATCCGGTGGTGTTATCGCAGGGCTTCAAATGGCAGAAGCTGCAGAGAGTATAGGTAGAAGTGATCTTAAACTTATGGCAACACTTCTTGTAGTATTGCAAGGATTTATTGGATATCCTCTTGCATCATTTTGTCTTAGAAGAGAGGCAAATAGTATACTTGAATTAAAGGCGAAGGGATACAATTTCACTGAAGATGAAGAAGTTGAAAGAAAAGAAATAAGAACTAGACTTCAACTGCCGAATAAATATGCATCAGCAAATTATTACATTGCAAAAACTGTTTTTATAGCATTTATAGCAACTACAATATCAAATTATACAAAGAACTTTGACACAGGCAATTTACTTTTAAATTCATTAGTTAGAATTGACAAGAATGTACTTGCACTTATACTAGGTATTTTATTTGCTGAAGTAGGATTTCTTGAAAGAGAACCACTTAACAAGGCAAATGCCTTTGGTCTTACAATGGCAGCTCTAATGACAGTAGTATATGGTGGACTTGCAGGAGCGAGCCCTTCAGATATATTTAAAATTTTACTTCCAATTGTTATATGCTTATTAATAGGAACAATAGGAATTGGTATTATGTCAATTATAATTGGGAAGGTATTAAAAGTTGGACCATGGATGGCATTTGCCATTGGTTCATCAGCACTTTTTGGATTTCCAGGAACTTTCGTAGTTTCTAATGAAGTCGCAAAGGCAATGGGAAGAGATGAAGAAGAGAGAGAATTAATTTTGTCACAAATTTTGCCTAAGATGTTAGTCGCAGGATTTGTAACAGTATCAATCGGTTCAGTAATACTTGCGGGATTAATGGCGCCAATGCTTACACCTGCATTGTAATTTAAAGAAAGAAGGATATTATGGACATTAAAAATTTAATCGAAAAAAATAAAGATTATATATTAGAAATGAGAAGATACTTTCACATGCATCCAGAGCTATCTTATGAAGAACATGAAACTACTAAGAAGATAGCAAGTGAACTTGAAAAAATGGGCATTGAATATGAAATTCCATCAGAAGAACCAAAGACAGGTGTTATTGGAGTTATAAAAGGTAAAAAGCCAGGCAAGACAGTTGCACTTAGAGCAGACATAGATGCACTTAATGTACTTGAAAAAAATGATGTAGAATACAAATCGCAAAATGAAGGCAAGATGCATGCATGTGGACACGATACACATATATCAATGCTACTTGGAGCTGCAAAGATTTTATCAGAAGTAAAAGACGAGCTTTGTGGTAAAGTTTATTTAATCTTCCAACCAGCAGAAGAAGTTGGAACAGGTGCCAAGTACATGATCAGACAAGGAAACTGGTATGAAGAAACTGACTCAATCTATGGTTCACATATTTGGTCAGGACTTGAAGCAGGTAAGATTTCCCTTGAAGCAGGGGACAGAATGGCAGCGGCAGATATGTTTTCCATTAAAATCCACGGCAAATCAGGACATGGCTCACTACCAAATGAAACAGTAGATGCAGTAGTAGTTGGATCAGCAGTAGTACAAGCATTACAACAACTTGTATCAAGAAATTACTCACCACTTGATTCAGTAACAGTGACAATTGGATCCTTCCACAGTGGAAATAGATTTAACATCATAGCTGGTGAAGCAGAAATGACAGGAACAAATAGATACTTCTCTAGAGAAATTGGTGCGAGAATTGAAGAAGATATGAATAGAGTAATAAAGGGAGTATGTGACGCATATGGAGCAACTTACGAACTTGATTACACATACATCTTAGGACCAACAATAAATGACGAAAAATCATCAGAACTTGCAATAAAAGCCTTAGAAAAATTTGCAGGACCAGATGCACATTCTAAGATGCAAAAGACAACTGGAGGAGAAGACTTCTCATTTTATCTAGAAAATAAACCGGGATGCTTTGGATTTGTAGGATGTAGAAATGAAGAATTAGGAGCAGACTACCCACATCACAACGAAAGATTTAATGTAGATGAATCAGTACTTGCAAATGGTGCTGGAATGTATGCACAATATGCAATAGACTTCTTAAATGAAAATTAATAAGAATTATTAAGGCTTGGAGAGATCCAAGTCTTTTTTTACCGGGACTTTCCCGTGTGTAAATTAAATATATTTAGATATTATTGATATAATGACCATGTACTTACAATAAATCATAAAAAGACCTCCAATATTATAAATATCAGAGGTCAAAAAATATTAATTCAGATTTTTGGTGACTATAATATAACTTTCAAATTTTTATTTTTTATTATATGAATAGAAAGCTGCAACCAAAATATTGTTTCAGCATCTTCTAAATCAACCTTGCATAAATCAATAATCTTATCTAATCGATACTTCACACTATTTCTGTGTAAAAATAATGCACTTGAAGTTTCTTTTATATTAGAATTATTTTCTAAATATGATTTAAGCGTTACAAATAATTCAGTTTTGTTTTTCTCATCATAATCAATTAATAAAGATATACAAGGATGCAAATGATTTTTATCTAAAATATAATTAAAATTAGAATTACTAATAGTATTTACTAAGTGATCAAAATAAAAAGCAGAATAAAAACTTAAATTATTAGGTGAAGAAAAATTAAGTGCAAAAATGCATTGCTCATAAGCTCTTCTAACAAAACTAATATCATCAAAATTATTACTAATACCAACTTTTAAATCTTCATCTCGTGCAAGACCAATCAAATCGTTCTGTCTATGAAGATAAAAACTATTTCTATCAATAGAAATTAAAAAAGTAATGATTCCTCTAAGACTAGAATAACCAAGAACATGGGAAAATACGGAAATTGATTCTATAATATCATGAGTGCTTTTACTTTTCTCAGATGTTTTAACTACAAATAAACAATACTTGCTATTTTCGTTTATAATAAAAGGTTTTTTATCTAAATCGTCTATATCATTGCCGACTAATAAACGATGTAGCAAACTATTTGCATAAGACATATCCTTTGAAATCAAAATACCAGATCTTGGTACAATCTCTTCAATTAATTTGCTAAGCCATGGGATATAATTATAGTCATCATAAGATATTGGAGTTCTCTCTGCAAGCATAATGACAACACCCCAAAGACTTCCATCTACATAAATATTACTATAAATCTTGGGAGAAGGAGAACCTTCACAAGCTTCTCCAAGATATGCGTCATTGCTATTTCTCTTAACTATTAAATCAATATTTGATTCATTAACTTTTATTAACTGATAACTGCAATAACCTCTAGCCACAGTGTTCTTCCACAGCGGATCAGTAGGTGGGATAGAAGTCGAATAAGCAGCGATTTTAAAATCTGCATCAACTAAAACAAGAGGATTATTCAAAGCGATTGCGGCTTGATTTATAAAAAAACCGAGATTAGTAGTTTTCTTTGCCAGAATATTTAAATCTGAAAAGAATTTATCTTTAGAATTTTTTGAAATTAAATCATTAACAAAATTATAAGCAGCAAAGAAATCTTTTCTAGAAATATTGGCAATAGATTTTTCCTCTAAATTATCAGGAATAAAATTAATCGAAATACACTTATTGGGCATATCTCTTGTCAAATCATAAGAAAAATATAGAACATCGTCCTTATATTGTTTTTCCTCACCATCTAATAAATGAATAAATTTAACCTCATTACTTGAATTATCAGAAATAAGATTAATTTCAAAGTGTTGCTTCAATTCACAAATAATATCTGAAAAATACAAAATAACACCTCCATTAAACTCGAAATTCATAATAGTGTATCGAAGACAAAGAGTCAAGAAATTTTTGGTTCTTGTAAACATTGTCAAATTTTTTAAATGAATATATACTATAGGAGCATCGAGATGTTATTTGTGTAAAGTAAATAATTAGTGTCAGTAGTTTATAATATCTTCAGTATTACTACTATAATACAGTAAATTATTTAATTTTTCCACAAAAATATCCTTTCATTTTCAATAAAATAAAGAATTAACAAGGCAGGATTTGGCACACAATCCTGCCTTGTTAATTCTTAAAATAAAAGTTAGTTAATAAAGCACAAATGAGTTATATTTATTTGTGCTTTATTCATATGGCGATACAAAAGGCAAGAAGATATACTTTTATAAAGGAAACTATGCGATTAAAGCAACATTTGGTGACAAATGATTTCAAATGTAGTTTACGATTATTAAATTTAAAGGTTGTTAAGGAGATGAAAAAATGGACGACAAATTTAAAATACCTATGAACGAAGAAAAATTTGTTGAGAGCATGAACAAAAAATTAAAAAGAGTAACACTTAGGAGTGCATTAACACTAACACTTGCCGCATCAATGTTAGCACCTATGGCAGCACCAATGCATGTATTTGCAGAAAATCCACAGGGTGGTATAGTGCAAAACAATAAAGGAAGTATAACTTGGCCACAAAGTTTAGAAGTACAAAATTCAAAATATATTTCATACTCTGAAAAAGATAAATTGATTAATGCTATAAAAGAAATAAATAAAGGGAAAAAAATAGATAAAGTTGAATTAGATGATAAGTACGAAAAAGTAATTGTAACATTTAAAAATTCAGACAATAGAGAAGAAAAAAATTTAAGTGAAATACTTGTTTCAAAACCTAGATTGCCTTGGATTAGACTTGGAGGACAAGAAATTTCAGGAGAAGATGGTGGAGGTTACGAAAAAAGAAATACAAAACAATTAATGGTTGTAGAAGCTTTTAGAGGAGATACAGAAAGGAAATATACAGTATCTGCAGAAGAAGCAGCTTCATTTAAAGGGAAAAAAACCGGGAATGAGAATGATAGAAAAACACCAAACGCAGTAGAAAATAATAATATAATTGTTATGGATTCTTTTGATGTTGTTAAAAAAAATAACGGCAAGACAATAATCGATTTTAGAGACAAACCATCTTGGGTTAGTTTTTCTCAAAAAAATGATGGATCATATAGTGATGAAAATCGTGTAAGACCAGCCATAAGGCATCAATATACTTTAGAACTAAAAACAGATAAAACAACTCCATTATTTAATAAAGAAAAAGAGTTTGAATTTAAAATAGAAGCATCTGATAATAACTATAAAAACAGTTATTTTAAAAGAAATAATGTAATTGGTAGAATAACTTATATAGTAGAAAAACAAGCAAACAAATATGAGCCCACTGCAGGACAAAAATTTGAATTTAATAGTATAGATGAGCTTAATAAAGTAAAATTAGAAAATCTTGTAAAATTTAAATATAAAATAGAACCTTCAAAAACTAATTATGAAAATAGTGAAGTAAAAATTAATGGAGCTAAAGGTAAGTATGCTACTCTCAAAAATGCTAAATTAAAATACGAAATTCCTAATGATATGAAACCTGGTGAGGAAAGAACTATAGAAGTAAAAGTTATATATGAAGATGATAAATATAATAAGGATGGAAATTCAGTTGAAGATGGGGGACAATCTTTAGACAGTGTACAAATAACTATTAAACTTAAAGACATTCCTACTGTTAAAGGAGAAAGAAAATTAAACGGTGATTGGGTATTAGATGTTAAAGATTCAACTGGAAAAACATTTCCACAAAACAGTGTTATATCTATAAAAAATGCTGAAAATGATACTATAAATAGTTCGGTTGGAAAAGATAATAAAGTTACTATAAAAAACAGCCAATTAAAGGATGAAGAATTAAAAGGAAAAGAATTTAGAATAACAAGAGATAAATCAACATCAGAACCAACAAAAGTTGATGTCCCGGCTAAATATAAATTCCCAGTTCAAACTATTGAAGTTGAAAAAGATGCAACAAATATTGATGCAACTAAAGGATTAGCTGATACTTTTGAAAATAAAAATAAAGTAGAAAACGTAAAATTCAATGAAGCACCAGATACAAGCCAAGCAACTGCTGATAATGCAAATCCAAGAAAATATAAAGCAACAGTAACTTTTAATGACAAATCAACAGTAGAAATTGAAATTCCAGTAAAAGTAGTTGAATTTGGTTATGCAAACATTAAGTATGTGCATAATGTTCCATTTCAAAAATCTACTCCAGAAATATTTGAAATTAATAAATTTTTAAAAGATGGAGAAACACTTACATCAAAAGTAAAAGGAAAAAAAGGAACAGGATTACAATATAGTGATTTAGATAAAGTTTTTAAAAAAGATAAGAATCAAAGTTATAAAACACCTAAGTTTATAGGATATACGTATAAAAATCCTGCTTCTAAAGGTGCATTAGGTAATTTTGATGCGGATTTATCAAAAGCTGGTTCAATTTATTTACTTTATGAAAAACAAGATGAAATAGTCACAGGATCTGATATTCCAGATGGATATGTTGAAGTTAAGTTTACTGACGTAGAAGGTTCAAAAGTTGGTGGAGATGACAAAAATATTATTTTCTATGTAAATCCAAAAGCTGAAGTAAAAATTGAGCTTAAAAATGGAAATTATTGTTTAGTAGGAAAAGATAAAGATAACAAAGAGCTTACTAAGGAAATACCAGCAGTAACAGCTGATGCACATTATGATGTAGTTAATCATAAACCATCAGAAACCGAAACTACGACTTGGGCATATGATAATTACAACAAAATAGATAAACCTATTGCAGAAGCTGTAAATTTCACAGCAAAAGTAGAAAAATATAATGCACCAACAGTAACTCCAGATGATAAAGGATCAGTAAAGGTAACACCGCCTTCAAATGATAAAAAAGTAAAAGAAATTGAAATCAAATATACACCAGAAGGTAATGATCAACAAGAAACAACAATAAAAGTAAAGAAAACAGATAATGGTTGGGCATTTGATGGAAGTGTAGCAGATGGTATAACAGTTGATAGAAGCACAGGAGAAGTAACAATTCCAGCGGATAAAGTAAAAGATGGTTCTAATGTAAAGGCAAAATCAACAAATGGAGAAACAGAACAATCAAAGAGAAAAGAATCAGAAGAATCGACAGGCACAGCTGGAGCAAACCCACAAGAAGAAAAGTTATCAAAACCAACAGTAACTCCAGATGATAAAGGAGCAGTAAAGGTAACGCCGCCTTCAAATGATGACAAAGTAAAAGAAATTGAAATCAAATATACACCAGAAGGTAATGATCAGCAAGAAACAACAATAAAAGTAAAGAAAACAGATAATGGTTGGGCATTTGATGGAAGTGTCGCAGATGGTATAACAGTTGATTCAGGCACAGGAGAAGTAACAATTCCAGCGGATAAAGTAAAAGATGGTTCTAATGTAAAAGCAAAATCAACAAATGGAGAAACAGAACAATCAAAGAGAAAAGAATCAGAAGAATCAATAGGCACAACTGGAGACAATCCAGAAGCACCTAAGGAAACTAAGAGTCCTACTATTAACAAAGTTACAGAAGGAGATAAAGTAATCACTGGCAAGGGTGAACCTGGTGCCAATATTACTGTAAAAGATAAAAATGGCAATGAAATTGGAAAAACTACTGTAGATAAAGATGGAAATTGGAAAATTGATGTTCCTGCTGATAAAACTTTAAATAAAGGGGATAAAATAACAGCTGATCAAGAAATTAAAGGAAAAACAGATAAAATAACAACTGATACAACAGTTCAAGGTAAAGTAAAAGTTGTACCTGATAATAATTATGATCCTAATTGGGATGATTATCTAGTTAATAACGAACCTAAGACTCCAACTCATCCAGTATTTGCAAGAGTACCTGAAAAGAAAGTTGAAGAAACTAAGGTAACTAAACCAGTTGAATCTAATATTTATCTTGAAAAATTATATATGAATGGTGTAGGAGATAATTTATTTGCAGCAGATAAGGCTCTTACAAGAGCAGAAGCTGCTCAAATTCTATCAAATGCATTAAAATCTGACGGATATAACAAAACAGTAGAAATATCTTATAAAGATATTGATGCTAAAGCATGGTATGTTGATGCAATAAAAACTGTAACAGCAGCGGGAGTATTTGAAGGTTATGAAGATAAAACATTCAAACCTGAAAAAGAAATCACTAAAGCTGAATGGATTTCAACTCTTGTTAGATTCCAAAAACTTGATAAAGTAGAAGGAAATACTTTAAAATTAGAAAATCATTGGGCATTGGCAGATATTGAAGCTGCACTAAAAGCTGGTTGGCTTGGAATTTATACAGATGGAACTGAAAAACTAGAATTAGATGCTCCTATTACTAGAAAGGAAGTTGCATATGTAACAAATAGAGCTTTAAATAAACTTGTTGACAAGGATTATTTAAGAAATAAAGCAGATAATTTAGTTAATTTTAAAGATGTAGACAAAAATTCAGTATACTTCGAAGAAATTTTGGCAGCAACAAATAATCTTTATAGAAATACTGGTGAAAGAAAAGAAGCAAAATATTTAGGATATAAAGTTAATAATGTTGTTAGTGAAGGTATAAATGCTGACAATGCAAAGGTAATAAACTTTCAAATTAGTCCTAGATAAAAAATAAAATTTAATAATTAACTTCCCTATTAAAAACAGCTTGATGAAGAGTCAGGCTGTTTTTCTTTTAATGTAATGACTATGTATTTACGTAAACAAGCTTTTGGACAAAATAAAATCAAAAGAGATGAGAATATGTCTACTATGAATTTAAGTATAAGAACTGATAAGAAAATATAAGAAAATGCCGAAAAATTATTCGGAATTGGGACTTAATATGACAACTGCAATAAATATGTTTTTAAGAGCAAGTATTAGAGAAAATGGAATTCCTTTTGCATTAAAATTAGATGAACCTAATGAAGAAACTAAATTAGCAATAGAAGAATCAAGACGAATTGCAAAGGATGATAATTTTAAAGCATATGATAATATCAAGGATTTGAAAAATTCCCTTTAAATAAAATGTAAAATTTTCATTGAACCAGAAGACTTTCTGATGGTACTTTAGCTTAAAATATAACTATAATTTCAAATCATAATCAAAAAACGGACTGTGATGAGCAGTCCGTTTTCTATATATAAAATTAAATGCTATTAAAATATTTTCTAAATTCTTCTAATGCAGATTCTGGAAGTGCATTAAATTCTGATAGATTGTCAAAGTAATCAAGTCTTGTCTTAAAGGAATTCTTTAATTTTTCCTTATATATGTCATAGTTTGGAAGTTCGTATCCTTCTATTTCAATGTATGAGAAGTCTTTTAAATTAAATAAATCACTAAATTCTGCCTTGCAATCCACTATTTTTTCTAAGGCTGTGAATGTAATATCTGTTGGGATGTCTTTTCCAAAGTAATCTCCAGAATTTATGATGTAGCACTCAACTCCATCTTCAAATAATTCTAAGAATTTATTGTAATCATCTGCTAGGGGATATGTTCTAAATGGGTTGGCATAAGGTTCAACTACAAGTTTTGTGAAGTCATATCCCTTCTTTAAGTTTTCTGCAGAGCTTCTCTTTGTAACAAGTGATGCTCCAAGAAGAGATGCCATAATAGGATTATTTATTTTAACTATTGGAGGGAACACTGGATCCTTCATTATCCAACAAATAGCGTTAATTTTTTCATCTAATCTATTTACTCTATTTGAAGACCAAAGTTTTGACTTAATGGCCCTTCCATTTCCATTTCTTATGTCTTCTGTAACTGCTACAATATTTCCATTGTCATCTCTTGTTGCACCTACGTTTTGCATGCTGAGCAGATATTTATTGTCTGGACTATTTGGTGGATAGTTTTGTGTCTTGTCAAAATAAGATGGTTCAAGTGCTATTGAATATTTGTCCTTTGTGTTTATTATAAAGGCATCGTCGTGAAGTATTTTAATGTCGTATTTATTTTCATGCTTGTAGTGAGTAATTGTTGATTTTCCTGAACCAGAAAGACCAAATACTGCAAGTGTAAATGGATCTTGGTTATCTCTTGTAAATGTCTTGATGCCACCGTGGCAAGATGCAAAGCCATTTCTATTTGCAATAGACCAAGCAAGGGTTAAAGTTCCCTTTTTATGTTCTCCAAAGTACTTTAATCCCAAAAGTGCAAGGGTATTATTTTCAGAATCAAAGTATGCTATCCCATTTGGATATTTTTCATCTTTCCACTGTGGGTCAGAAAATACTATTATGTCAGCTTCGTCGTATTTTTTAGAATTTGTATACATTTTCTTTATTTCATCATTTATTGGTTGGAAATTTAATAACCAGTTGTACAAAATATTTTCTTCACCTTCAGGTATTAATAAATGTGCCTTAACTGAGAAGTCTTCATTAAGTCCAACAACTGATTTTGCGTATAGCATTTTTTTAAATCTAGTTTCATAAACTGCATCCATTACCACTTTATTAAGCTCTTCATCTTCTGCATCATTGTTATATGATATATGTCTTGCTGAAGCAGTTCTGCCAGTTGTTCTGCCGTCGTTAAATATTATTACTTTTGAGCCCTTTTTTAATCCGATTTTTTCTGGTTCAAAGATTTCTCTACTTGTTAAAATTGCACCAGAAGATTTAGCTGCAAGGTCATATGCGTCCGCTAGAGTTTTTATTTCTACTACATTATTGCCATAGAAAGGAGTTTCCACAATAGTTCTAAGTCTTGAGAACTGATTTTTTCCCTTTCTAATTCCTTCTAAATTTGTGCCACCTCTTGTTGACATTATTACCTCCATTTTATGTATATCACTTAATTTACAAATATATAATAAAAATTTTACATTGTTTATATTTTACGCTATTTTTTATATTATATTAAATGAGTGAGAAAATCAATATCTTAGGATATTTATGATAAACTTAAATAAATTAGTATTATGTTTAGAGGGAGAGTTTTATGAAGTCCTTATTATTAATTGAAGATGACAAGATTATTGGCAAGGAAATAAAAAAATTTCTTGAAAAAAATAATTTTGATGTAAAACTTATAGTTAATTATAAAGAAGCATGCAAAGAGTTAGATAAAGATTATAGTTTAGTGATTTTAGATATTAACCTTCCAGATGGAAATGGGATTAATCTTTTGGATAAATTTATTAAAAAAGGCACTAAAGTTATTATAACAACAGTTGTAGATGATGTAGACTTTATAGCAAAATCTCTTGATAATGGTGCAAGTGATTATTTAACTAAGCCCTTTAATTTAAATATACTTCGTGCGAGAATTACAGCTTGTCTAAGAGATTCAAATTTGGATGTAAAATCTGATTTTTCTCTAAGAGAAGGTGAGGGAAAAATTTATTATAAAAATAAAGAGGTTTCTTTAACTGCGCTGGAATATAAAATTTTATCTTATTTTATAAAAAATAAGGGACAGATAATTACAAGAAATCAACTCTTAGAGAAATTTTGGGACAGCCGAGAATCTTATGTAAATGACAACACTTTAACTGCAACTATAAAGAGAATTAGAGATAAAACTGCAAGAGATGCTGTAAAAACAGTTCGCGGGATAGGCTATAGGATGGAATTATGATTTATATTTTTTGGGTTTTAAGTTTTCTTATTGTCTTTATATTTTTAAAGAGAAGACAAAAAAATAGAATAGAAGAAATAATTGAGCTAATAAATAGATTGGAATTAAATAATTATAAAATTCCAATGAAGCAAGATGACTTTTCTATTTTAGAAGATGAAATTTATAAATTATTTGTTGAGTTAGTTGAAGAAAGAGAAAAAAATAAAAATCTATTAAAAAATCAGAGCAAAAATATTGAAGATATTGCTCATCAAATAAAAACGCCAATAACGGGAATGATGTTTAGTATTGAAAATGGAAATTCTGATACTGAAACTTTATCCAAAAATTTAAATAGGTTAAATGAACTTAGCAACAGTTTACTAAAAATTTCAAGCTTTGATGCCAATGCTGAAAATATGAAAAGAGAGAAGGTATTTTTAAGAGAAGTGATTGATTATTCTCTAGATATATTAAGTGAAGATATTGAATTGCGAAAAATAATTGTAATAAATAATGTGGAAGAAGAAATTATTTACGCAAATTTCTATTGGATTTGTGAAGCATTTATTAACATAATTAAAAATTCTATTAATATAGATAATACTACAGAGATAGAAATAAATTCTAAAGATAATCCTATTTATACTGAAGTTAGCATTAAGGACAATGGTGGCGGAATTAATGAAAGTATAAAGAAAAATATCTTCAAAAGATTTTATAAAGATCCTGATTCAAATGGATTTGGCATAGGACTTTCAATGGCAAGAGATATTATATTAAAGCACAAAGGGAGCATTGAAGCTAATAATATAGAAGGTGGGGCAGAATTTGTTATTAAGTTTTATAAAGTCACCTAAATGTCATTTTCATTTTTTAGAATAATCCTAGGAGGAAATCTTATGGAAATTTTAAGGACAGAAGAAGTTACAAAAATTTATGGAAATTCTGAAAATAAAATAAAGGCACTTGATGGAGTTAATCTATCAATTAAAAGAGGGGAATTTATATCCATTGTTGGTCCCAGTGGATCAGGCAAGTCAACTCTATTACACATGATAGGTGGAGTTGATAGGCCTACAAGTGGGAAAATTTTTATTGAAAATTCTGATATTTCTAATTATTCTTCTAAGGAAATGGCATTATTTAGAAGAAGAAAAGTTGGATTAATATATCAATTCTATAACTTAATTCCAAATTTAAGCATTGAACACAATATTAAACTTCCTCTTATTTTAGATAAGAGAAAAATAGATGAAGAAAAATTCAATAAATTAGTGGATAAGCTTGGCATTAAATCAAAATTAAATTCTTTTCCTAGTGAATTATCTGGAGGTCAGCAACAGAGAGTAGCTGTTGCAAGAAGTTTAATTTATAATCCTGCAATTGTACTTGCAGATGAACCGACGGGAAATCTTGACAGAGAAAACTCAAAAGAAATCATTGAAATTTTAAAATATTATAACAAAAAATTAAATCAGACAATTCTTATAATAACACATGATGAAAACATAGCTCTTAAAACAGATAGGATAATAACAATTGTAGACGGAAAGATTAGGGGAGATGAATTAAATGAATAAGAAAAATTTCCCAATATTTATCTCCCTTTTAATAGTTAGCTTATTCTTTACAGTTGTATTTTACTATGCTTACACAAATATAAATGCAAGTGAAAGTCACATGAGAGCTAAAAACTTTTACGATGCAAGATTGTCAGAAGATTTATCAAAAAGAGAAATTGAAAAATTAAATGAAATTGACGAAGTAGAAATTGCTGGAGGGACTTCTTCTGCTGCAAAAAGTGCAAAGCTTAATGATAATTTATTGTCTATTGTTGGACAGGATTTAGAAACTAATGAGATGAGAGAGTTTTCTTATCTAATAGATGGAAGATTTCCAGTAAATAAAAGTGAAATTGTATTAGATGAATCAATTGTAAAAAATGAAAATTTAAAAATTGGCGATGAAATAGAAATTGAATTTGGAAATAGATTTGTAAATGGTGAAGTAATAGATGCAAGGTCTATATATACAAATGAAGAAAAATTTGAAGAAACATCTACAAAAAAATTTACCTTAGTTGGAATAAATAAAAATATTTATAACGAAAACTTAAAAATTCACTATGGACTAAAGTTAATAGATGAAGGTGAGGAACTAATTCCGTTTATAAAATTTAAAGATTTTAAATCAAGTTATGAGAATAGAGATGATATAGAAAATAAGATAGTTAATATTTTAGGAAAAAATGTAGAATTAAATTTTAATGAATCTTGGATAAATTACTATGGAATTAATATAAATCCATATCAAAATCTAATTACGAAATTAATTAATATACTTTCTATAGGTATTTGCTTAGCTTTATTTGTATTTTTTATAAAAAATATTTTTTGGGTTTGGAGCATTAGAAAAATAAGAGAGCTTTCTATGTATAAATCAATAGGATCAACTGATTTTCAAATTTATAAAATTCTATTAAAGGAAGCAATATGGATTTCTATAGTTCCCATACTTATAGGACATGCAGTGGGATTTATAATAATAAAATATGTTTATAAGTTAGCAACTAGTGGAAAAGCTGAAGTAGTATTTTTTGAAAATGTAAATTTCAACATAATGCTAAGTGCAGTTACTATTCTAGTTTCTTTTTTAGTAGTGTTATTTGCGGTGATATTTCCTGCAAGAAAGATTTCAAAGATAAATATAATAGATGGACTTAAAGGAAATTTTGATTTTGGGAAAAACTCAAAGAAAAAGAGAAATTCAAATCTTTGGAAAGAATTAAGGCTAAATAATTTAGCAAATATTAAATCTCAAAGATATATTTCTTCTTTGGGAATTATAATAATTGCAGTGTTTGCAATAATTCTTTCTATCTCAGTTTATTATAGAGATTTTTATTACTTTGATGATGGATATGACATAAGAGTAAAATATTATAGTAAAAATGGAGAAATTCCTACAATTTTAAAAGATATTTTAAAAGAATTTAATGGAAATGGCTATATTTCAAAAGAAAAATATATTGAAGTTAAAAATAAATTAGAATTATCAGAAGAGGCAAAAAATAAAAATTTAGATTCTAAATTAGAAAAGCATATGAAAAACTCTAACACAGATTATCTTGAAGGAAAAATAATTGCACTGGAAAAAGAAGATTTAGAAAAAATTGGCGGAAAAGCTGGAGAATTTACTCTTTATAATAAAGTTCAAGAAAATGAGAATGAGCCAATAAGAAAAGCAAACAGAGTAAAATATTTTAAAAATCCTAGAAAAATGAAAATAGGAATAGCTGATGACACATCCTTTGACATAAATATTTATAACTCCATAGAAAGCTTAGGAGCGTATGAAGAGAGAATCCTTCCATTTCAGGTTGTAATACTAACTGATTTTAATAATTACAATAACTATATTAATGAATATAAAATAGAAAAACATGCAAACTACCCTTTTGAGTTAAGGCTAAAAGTTGATAAAAATCTAGAAGAATCAAAAAATTATATAAAAAATAAAATTGAAAGTTCAATAACTTATGATGAGTCCTTTAATTTATACACAAAAGATGAGCTAAAAGAAGCAGAATACACTGATGTAGAAAGTTTTAAAACAATAATCTATGCTATATCTTTGATAATATTTTTATTAAATATAACTAATGGATATTCGTCAATTAATATTAGTTTAATGAGCAGAAGAAAAGAAATAGGCACGCTTTATTCAATAGGAATGGATAAAGAGAATTTAAAGAAAAAATATGAGAAAGAATTTTTATTAGAACAGATTAAGTCGCTAATATTTGCTCTATTTATAAGCATAATATTTATGATAGTAGTAGCATCTTTATTTAAAAGCATTGACTTTAGAAATTTAATATTATATTTTCCATATTTAGAATTTATATTATTCTCAGTATTAGTATATGCAATAAACTTTATAATATATAAATTTTCTCTAAAAAATATATTAAAATTAGATCCAATAAAATTAATAAAATAAATGAAACTCTGTATCTTAAAGTAGATGCAGAGTTTTTTATTGTATTTAAAATTCTTAAAGCTTTTAAAAAATTTTTAAATATATATAATAGTATTAGACAGAAAATATTAGACATTGGAAGGTAAAAAATGAATTTAGAAAGCTTATTTATAGAAGCAGATAAGTATGACAAAGAATATGTAAAATATAGAAGAAATTTTCATAAATATGCAGAATATTCTTGGACTGAGTTTCGCACAACTTCAGTTATAATGGATTTTTTAAAAAATGAAAATATAAAATTTTTATGTGGAAATGACATTATAAATCCAAAATATGCCTGGAGCTATCCAAGCGATGAAATTATAAAAAGAGAAGAAGAAAGAGCAATTAGTGAGGGTGCCTCACGTGAGAATATAAAAAAGATGAATGGATATACTGGCGTTGTAGCAATTATAGATTCTGGGAATCCTGGGCCAACTTATGGATTTAGATTTGACATTGATGCTGTAATGATTAACGAAGCAAAGGATGAAAACCATAGACCCTATAGAGAAGGATTTTCCTCACAAAATAAAGGAGCAATGCATGCTTGTGGACATGACGGTCACACAACAATGGGGCTTTTCTTTGCAAAAATTGTAAATAAATATAAAGATACATTTAATGGAAAGGTAAAAATAATATTTCAACCTTCAGAGGAAGGAGACAAGGGAGCTCAATCTGTTGTAAAAAGTGGAATAATTGATGACCTTGACACAGTTTGTGGCATTCACATTCTTGGAACGAAAAAAGAAGCGCCGGCACTTGCAGCAACATGGAAGGGACTTTTTGCTACTACAAAATTTGATGTGGAATTTTTTGGAAAAAGTGCTCACGCAGGTATGGAACCACAAGAAGGACATAATGCAATCCTAGCAGCAGTGCAGTCGATATCACTTATGCAAAGTTTTATACAAAATAGCAGCGGAGAGACGAGACTTAACATAGGAACAATTCAAGGTGGAACTGGAAGAAATGTTGTGCCAGATTATTGCAAGATTGAAGTTGAAACAAGAGGTTCAACATCAAAAATTGAGAAAAAGTTATACGATGCATGTGTAAAATGCGTTAAAAACACTGCTGCAATTTATGGATGCAGCACTGAAATTAAGGTAATGGGTTATGGACCAACAGGAAATGGAAGCACAAATTTTGCAAATCAAATAGTAGAAGCTGCAAAATCAGTAGATGAACTCAAATGGATTGTACCCTTTCACAATAATGAAGGTGGGACAGATGACTTTGCATACATGATGCAGCATTTGCAAGCAAAGGGCAAACGAGCATGCTATCTCAACTTATTTACGAAACTTAAAGGAGGAATCCACAACAGCCACTACGACATGGATGAAAGCTGCCTTAAAGTTGGAGTGAAAATACTTTTAGCTGTGCTAAATTCTTTAAATGAAGAAACTTTGTGAAATATTGTTAAATGATGAAATAGGTTAGAGAAATTTAATTTATTATTCTTTTTATGATTTAGATGGCAGATATTTAGATAGTTTTTTTGATTTTTGATTAGAAAAATGGAGCTGTTGCAAAATAGAGTAAAATCTATTCTGTAACAGCTCTTTTTGCTATTATTGAAAATTCAATGTATAATTTACCTTTAAAATACTTAATGTTTTTGAATATATATGGCAGATT
>Ga0129315_1000359_pt1 | contig 42191 bp, 66 predicted proteins | sample Cm827metagenome_FD_94432 | JGI IMG/M metagenome (GOLD analysis project Ga0129315, IMG submission 94432) | Eastern black-and-white colobus group fecal microbial communities from Wisconsin, USA - Cm827 metagenome | ecosystem: Host-associated > Mammals > Digestive system > Large intestine > Fecal... | reverse complement strand
GTTATTATATTTTTCGTGGAAAAGATGCGTGTTTAGCTCAGCTGGATAGAGCAACGCCCTTCTAAGGCGTGGGCCAGGAGTTCGAATCTCTTAACACGCACCAGTTATGCGTTATTAGCTCAGTTGGTAGAGCACCTGACTCTTAATCAGGGTGTCCCGGGTTCGATCCCCTGATAACGCACCATTAATGGTGAACGTAGTTCAGTTGGTAGAGCGCCAGTTTGTGGCACTGGTTGTCGTGGGTTCGAGTCCCATCGTTCACCCCATTAAATACTGGGATATCGCCAAGCGGTAAGGCACCGCACTTTGACTGCGGTATTCGTAGGTTCGAATCCTGCTATCCCAGCCATGTGGTTTACTAGCTCATTCGGTAGAGCACTTGACTTTTAATCAAGGTGTACCGGGTTCGATTCCCGGGTAAGCCACCAAATATATATGCAGATGTGGCGGAATTGGCAGACGCACTAGACTTAGGATCTAGCGCCATTGGCGTGGGGGTTCGACTCCCTTCATCTGCACCATATATATTTTAAAATCACAAAAATAAGCGGAAGTGGCTCAATGGTAGAGCGTCACCTTGCCAAGGTGAATGTTGCGGGTTCGAGTCCCGTCTTTCGCTCCATAATACGCGGGTGTAGCTCAATGGTAGAGCCCTTGCCTTCCAAGCAAGTTACGTGAGTTCGATTCTCATCACCCGCTCCAAAAAAAGCTTACGAATTATCGTAAGCTTTTTTATTTTTTATAAAATAACAAAAAAGTATTTATGTATTTTGTATTTTAAACAAAACATAGAGAAAAGATATAAAAATAAAAAATTTTATAATATAATAGCTTTAAGGAGGTGATTATATGGTCAAGCTGTTTGAAAAATATTCAGTAGAAGATTTTGATGAATTGTATAAATATGATGGGAAATTAGGAGCAATTTATAGTAAAGAAAAAACTATTTTTAAGCTTTGGGCACCTTTAGCAGATTCGGTGAAAATAATATTTTTTGGTAATGATGGATATAGGTATAATATAGCTCCTGATAAAGTTGAGAGCATGGAATATAAAGAGAATGGTATATGGGAAATAGAAATTCTTGGAGACTTAAATGGAGAGTTTTATAATTATATTATAAAAAGAGAAGAAACAGAATATGAAGTAGTAGATCCATATGCAAAAGCAGTAGGGGTTAATGGTAATAGAGGAATGGTAATAGACTTGAGGGAGACTAATCCTTTAGGATGGGAAAATCACAAAATTCCCCAATTAGATAGTCCTTTAGATGCAATTATATATGAAGTAAACGTTAGAGACTTTACAATAGATGATAACTCTGGTGTTCATAATGATATAAAAGGGAAGTTCAAAGGATTTCATAAGGATACCTCATATTTGGAAAGTGAAATAAAAACAGGAGTAAATCATCTAAAAGAATTAGGAGTAAACGTTATACAACTACTACCGATATTCGATTATAAAAATTTAAATGAAATGTATTTTAATGAGAATGAATATAATTGGGGATATGACCCTTTAAACTACAATGTTCCAGAGGGATCTTATTCAACAAATCCATATAATAGTGAAGTTAGGATAAGAGAATTAAAAGAATTAATAATGAATCTTCATGAATTAGGATTCAAAGTTGTTATGGACGTAGTGTATAATCATACTGCTGATACTGAAAATTCTAATTTTAATAAAATATTGCCTAAGTATTATTATAGAACTAAAAAAGATGGAAGTTACTCTAATGGATCAGGATGTGGAAATGAATTAGCAACAGAAAGATTTATGGTAAGAAAATTTATTTTAGATTCTGTAAGATTTTGGGCGGAAGAGTATAAAATAGATGGGTTTAGATTTGACTTAATGGGGCTTTATGATATCGAAACTATGAAGTTAATTAGATTAGCACTAAAAAATGATATATTAATATATGGAGAAGGATGGAAAGCGGATACATCTCCTATGGATAATAAAAAATTATCTTTAAAAGAAAATGTAAATTGTTTTGAGAATTTGCAAATAGGAGTTTTTAGTGATGATATAAGAGATGCAATAAAGGGAAGTGTTTTTGAAAAAGAAAAAGGTGGATTTATAAATGGAGGAAATGATTTTGAGGAAACCATTAAATTTGGTATAGTTGCATCTACTAATCATAAAGACATATCTTATGAAAAGCTTAAATACTCTAAAAATCCATGGGCTAATGAGCCTTATCAGGTAATATCATATGTTTCTGCTCATGATGACTATACAATTTGGGATAAGTTAGCATTAGTAGAGCCTATATCAACAATAAAAGAAAGAATAAGAATGAATAAATTAGCAGGAGCTATTTTATTAACTTCACAGGGAATACCATTTCTTCATTCAGGAGATGAGATTCTTAGAAGTAAAAAAGATAAACATGGTATAAGAATTAAAAATAGTTATATATCACCTGATCATGTAAACAAATTTCGTTGGAAAAGAAAGGAAAAATATTTAGAGGTTTTTAAATATTACAAAAAATTAATTCAATTAAGAAAAAATCATAAAATATTTAGAATGGATTCAGCTAAGAGTATTAATGAAAATATTGATTTTTTGAGATTTGGTAAAAATTTTAATGAAAGCAACGTTGTGGGATACGTAGCATATGGAAATAATGTTAATGATTCCTTGGGTAAAATAGCAGTAATTTTTAACGGTAATAAACATGAAGTTGAAATAAATTTAGAACATAATAGATTTACAGTTATTTTAGATGATAATGATATTAATGAAAATGGGATATATGAAGTAAATAGTTCTATAGTTGAAGTAAAAGCAATTTCTGCTTTGATTTTAAAATATATTTATTAACTCTATCTGTATACAATACTAAGAAAGAATATATCAATTAAAAAATAATAGAATAAATTAAAAATTGGAGTTATAGATATATCTCCAATTTTTAAATATAAAATATTTAATTATTTGTGCCATTAAAAAAGCTAGTTTTAGGAACTTCGAAAGAAGTTCCTTTTTTAATTTTACATTTTACATTGTGAGATAGCACACTCTGGTGCACCTAGAGGGGTTCGAACCCCCGACCGATGGATTCGGATTTTTCAAAACTATATTTTATTATAATTTCTATAAGTCTTTATTTTAATAAGTTTCAGCACTATATATTTTTATGAATTATTATAACAATCTAAAACTTTGGTGGGAAAGTGGTGGGAATATGGTGGGATAAAAAAATATAGGCATATAGCCTATATTATATTTAAAAAATCTATTGCTTTTTCTTTATGTTGCTTAAGAACATGAGTGTATCTATTAGCTGTTATATAAATATCGCTATGACCTAACAAATAAGATACAGTTTTCAATGGTACACCTAATTCAAATTGTTTTGTAGCATAAGTATGTCTAAGAGAGTGAAAGTTTTTATAATCTACATTACATCTATTTAAAAATCTTTTAAAACTTCTAGACAAATTACTATCATCTAATAAGTTTCCTAATTCAGTACAGAATATTAAATCATTATTATTATAACTACTACCACACGATAATTTATTTTGCGATTGAATAGCTTTAATTTCCTTTAAGAGAGGTTTTAGGCTATTAGGTAAAGGAATTGTTCTATTTGATTTTTCAGTCTTAGGGAGCTGCAAAATAGGTTTATAGAACTCATTACCATTTTCAGATAATTTTACTGTTTTGCAACTTCGCTCTATGTGTATTTCATTATCATATATATCATTCCATTTTAAACCTAAACACTCCCCACGTCTCATTCCAGTTGCTAAAGAAAATAGGGTTAATGACTTAATTAAACTTTTCTCTTCGCAAAGAATAATTTTCCTTATATCTTCATCACTAAATATTTCTATAATTTTTTTTTCTTTATTTAGATCACCTGGAATAACAACTTTTTTCCCAGCACAAGGATTATTGAATATATAACCTTGGTTAAATGCAAAAGAGAAAAAACTCTTGAGCACTTTGTTTATAGTATTTATAGTGGAACTAGTTTTTCCACTCGAATGTAATTTGTTATAGAATAGTTGAATATCTAATGGCTTGATTTCAGCTATAATTTTATTGCTTAATATACTTTTATTTATATAATTTTTATAAATACCATAGTATCTATCATAAGTAGAAGGCTTGCATGAAATTCTGACAATTTCATTTAGCCATAGTTCCATACTAGACAGTAAAGTTTTTTTATTGTAATTAACATCCATTCCTTTATTAATTGAATTTAAATATATATCCCTTTTATTCTCAGCTTCCTTTTTACTTGACCCATAAAATTCTTTTCTGATTCTTTTCCCTTCACTATCTCTACCTATTGTAATTGTTACCCTATAATAGTTTTTCCCATTTTTCGTACAATTTGTTTTCAATGCCATCTATGTCACCCTCCTTATTGCCATTTAAAAAAGTAAGGTCGTAAACAGTTGAATTAATTGTTATTTTATATATACCCACTAATTTTTCTATTTCTTCCATATAACACCTCACAAAAAAGAACGTATGTTTGGTTAAATTATAAACCTTTTTTAGTATATTGGCAATACATATTATTATTATCACATAAATTAATAATTTTAATAGCCGACATGTCGGAATGTAGAAATAAAAAAAGAGTAAGTTATCTTACTCTTTAGATGGAAAAACAATCCCCATATCTTCTAGCTTTTTCAGCATTTTTAGTTTTTCTATTATTTCTTCTTTTGTTAAACCATTTGGGTATACATCTTTGCTAACTTCAAAAACAACATCATTTCCATCAATATCATAATTATATAGAATACCTTTTCTTTCATTTGTTCTACCTAGTATCCAATCAACACTTGCGTCACATAAGTCGGCTATCTTTACAAGTGTGTCAGTATCAGGGGTTCTATTTCCATTTTCCCAGTTGGATACAGCTACTTTAGTAACATTTATTTTCTCACCGAACTCGTCACCTGTTAATCCTAATTCATTTCTAAGAGTTCTTATTCTTTTTCCTACAATGTTTTCCATATGATAACCTCCTCTAATCTGTATTATACAATTATATTCACAACTTAAAAATATATGTTAACAAAATGAATACTTTTTTAAGAAAAAGTGTTGACAGTTATCAAAATGAATACTATAATTAAATCATAAGTTAACTAAATGATAACTTATAGTATATTCACAAGGAGGTGATTTTATGAATAAAAATCTTGGTGCATATAGAAGAGCTTTAAATATTTCACAATCTGAAATGGCTAAAGTAGTAGGAATAGGCTTAACTTCTTATAATTTAAAAGAAAATGGGAAGTCTTATTTTACTCAAAAACAAATGTTGGAAATATTGAATTTCTTTAACGATAAAGGTCTTAAGTTAACAGCTGATGAGATTTTTTTTAAACAAGAAGTTAGCATAGTGATAACTTAGTGGGGAAGGGATAACTTTAAAGGAGTTGTTCAATATGAAATTAATAGCTAAAAATTTAAAAACACTAAGGCTAGAGAGAAAAATGACACAACAAGAATTAGCAGATAAAAGCAATATAAGTAGAAATACAATATCCGATATTGAATCTAATTCACACGCTAATACAACTATATATGTTGTGTGCAGTTTATGTAGAGCATTAGGAATTACACCTAATGATTTAATTCCAGAAGAGATGTATAAATGATAGAAGGGATGGGGGAAATGGAAAAAATGACTTTAACTGTAGCTGAAGCAGTAAAAATAACAGGTATAGGAAGATGCAAGTTAGAAGAATTAATACATTCTAATACTGATTTTCCTTATTTCAGAGTTGGAAGAAAGGTACTTATCAACTACGAAATGTTAAAAATGTGGATAGATAAAGTATCTTTAGAAAAAAGAGAGTTATAAAGGAGGACAAGCTATATGAATAAAATAATAAATATTTTAAATCAAGAAGGACAATTAGTAGTAACTAGTAGACAAGTTTCAGAGGACTTTAAAAAAAGACATGCAGATGTATTAGAAAAAATAGAGGAATTAATCAAAACGGAAAAATCCGTTATGACTATGTTTATAGAAAGTAGTTATAAAGCTGGTACTGGAAAAGAGTATAAAGAGTATTTAATAACAAGAGATGGATTTTCACTTTTAGTAATGGGATTTACAGGAGCAAAGGCATTAACTTGGAAACTTAAATATATAGAAGCTTTTAATAAAATGGAAACTGCATTAAAGGGACAAGTTAAAGAGTTATCAGCTAAAGAAATGTTAAAACTTCAATTCACTTATACAGAAGAATTAGATAATAGAGTAACTAATTTAGAAAATAGAATGACAATAGAAACTGGAAATCAAAAAGTTCTATGTGATCTAGTTAATAAAAAAGTAATGGCAGTATTAGGTGGGAAAGATAGTCCAGCTTATAAAGAACTTAGTAAGAAAGCATTTAGACAATGCTGGAATGATTTCAAAAGAATAGTAGGAGTTGCTTCTTATAAAGATACTGCAATAAAGGATTTTGATTTTGCTAGAAAAGTTATCGTTGATTGGAAACCTAATAGAGAGCTGGAGTTAATGATAGCTGGATGTAATGCTCAGTTAAGAATGTAGGAGGGAATTATGGATAAAGAAAAGGTAGAAAAAATACTTCAGGAGTTTACAGAATATTTGGAAAGTGAAATAGCATCAATAAAAGAAAATGGCATAGAGAGAAAACCAACATTAGAAGATAAAGTTGATTTTATAAAATCTTGTTGGGAATCAGCTAGTGATGAATTATTTAAGTTGGGAATTAGAACTAATTATTAAGGAGGATATTTAAATGAAAAGTATTGGAGTTATTAGAAATTTAGATCAGTTAGGAAGAATAGTACTTCCTGTAGAACTAAGAAAGACAATGGACTTTATGGAAGGACAAGCATTAGAGATTTATACAGAAGGAGAGTTAATAATACTTAAGAAATATCAACCTGGTTGCTATTGTTGTGGAAGAATAGCAGATACAACTACTGTATTAGGTTTAAATATATGTGATAAATGCTTAAAAGAATTTGCTAAAGCTAAAGAGCTTATAGATAAGCTAAGATAGGAGGTAATTATGTACTTGATATATGTTAGTAAAATCTACTTTCTAAGCTTACTTAAAATAAGTTATGAATTACTAATAGGGTTTCTATTTGTAACAGTTGTAATTGGTATTATAAGACTTCATACAAAAGATAGTGCTTACTTCACTAAGAAGATAGACAAGCTTAGGAGGTATATGTATGGAAAATTATAGATACCCTAATGTTGAGCAGAGGATATTCTTAAGAGAATATGGATTAAATCCTAAAGAATTTTTAATTGTCAATAAAGGGTATGATCACTACACATTTTATCACATAAGGACCAGGAAGGAGGTAAGTTTTAGAAGATGATAGAGTATGACAATCAAGGAAGGATTAAATACAATCCAGAACTCCATGATAGGCAAGGAACATTTTGGGATGAAGAAGAAATTGAGTACTTAATAAAGTGGTATGACATTATTGGAATGGAAGAAATGAGTTTAGCATTAGGAAGAACAGAAGCTACAGTTGCTAATAAAGTTTATAGGCTACAAATAAGAGGGAAAATGCCAAGACCAGATATAAAAAGACATACTAGAAAAATTCTGAAAGATGAAATTAATAAACCTATACTAGCTTTTTAAGGAGGGTATATGAGTAAGAATTTAAGATTGTATTTAGAAATAGCAGAAGAAACTAAGAGATTAACTTTAGAAGGATTAGAGTTCAATGCAGCACTAAGGAAAGCTAAAGAAATGTATAAAGAAAAAGCTCATTACTCCACCGACCAAAGTAAGAGTTATGAGCACAACAAAACATTCAATGACATTATATCACCGAAAACAGATTTATTCAATGAGGAGGATATATGAAAGCATTTAAAGTACTATTAAGAATTCTAGTAAGCATTATAAACATACTCAATGAAGAAGGCTTTAAGATATATGATGCTGAAAATCAAGAATGGTATATATCAAACATTAGATATGACAATACGGACGACAATATATATTTTGATACTGAGGAGGACAAGGAATGAAACTATATGAATTAACTCAAAATTATTTAAACTTACTGGACCTATTAGATAATCCAGAAGTACCTAAAGAAATAATAGAAAATGCTTTAGAAGAAGTAGAAGGAACCTTTGAGGATAAAGCAGAGAATATAGTTAAACTAATTAGATCAGTAGAAGCAGAAGTTAAAGCATACAAAGATGAAGAAGATAGATTATCAACTAGAAGAAAGACTTTAGAGAATAAAGTTATAAGTTTAAAAGGGTATTTAGAAAGCTCATTAAAAACTATAGGAAAGCAAGAGATTAAGGGTAAACTATTTACTCTAAAGATACAAAAGAACGCTCCAAGCGTGGTTATAGATGATGTGAACACTATTCCTAAAAAATATTTGGAAGTGGTTGAGAAAGTAGACAAGAAAGAGATTAAAGAGGACTTAAAGAATGGATTAGAGATACCAGGAGTTAAACTTGAAGCTACAGAAAGTTTAAGAATTAGATAGGTGATTTTATGAAAGAACACTATGAGATATATGGATTAGTTATAACACTTAAAAATAAATTAGAGAATGGACTTTGGGAAGTTGAATATGCAGTTCCTTATGGAGAAGGATATAAATTTAAAACTGGATATATGAGCGAGGAACTTATTAAATACCTTCCAGAGTTTCCATTTTAGGAGGTAAGGGAATGAATGAGTATAAGGAAAAACTCTTAAAGGAAATAGAGAATAAAAAATGTCCTTCTTGTGGGTGTGAAGATATAGGAATTGATAATTGGGGAATATTTGTAGGCGAGAGAGATTGGTTTTATTACTGTAAAGAATGTGATGATACTTTTAAGTAGGAGGTAGTATGGATAAATTAGTTTTTAGACCACTTAAAGAAACTGAAATAGATGTAAGGGTACAAAGTGTTACTGAAAAAGGATGTATATTGCTACTTTATAAAGATGCTCGTTGCGATATGAATATACTAGATGAAACAGTTGGACCTATGAACTGGAGAAGAGAACATACAAGAGATAATGCTAATTGCATAGTAAGTCTTTGGGATGAAGAAAAGAAACAATGGGTATCTAAAGAAGATACAGGAACAGAAAGTAATACAGAAAAAGAAAAAGGACAAGCTAGTGATAGTTTTAAGAGAGCATGTTTTAACTGGGGAATAGGTAGAGAACTTTATACATCACCTTTCATTTGGGTTAATGCAGCAGACTGTAATATCAAAGATATAAAAGGTAGAAAGGCTTGTAGTGATAAGTTTCAAGTGGAGAAGATAGCTTATGATGATAACAAAAATATAATTGGTCTATCTATTAAAAATACTTCAAATAAAAAGAGAGCATTTTTAATGAAACCATAGGAGGAATTATGGAGAGAGATTTTAAAGGCATATGGATCCCTAAAGAAACATGGCTAAGTAATGACCTAACATTACAGGAAAAAGTATTCTTAGTAGAAATAGACAGCCTGGACAATGAAGAAGGTTGTTATGCTAGTAATCAATATTTTGCCGACTTCTTTGGATTAAGTACAACTAGAGTAAGTTTAATAATTAAATCTTTAGTTGATAAAGGGTATATAACATCAACCTTAATTTATAAAGAGGGTAGCAAACAAATATTAAAGAGGGTACTTAACATTTCTTATAGAGGGTATTTAACAAAAGTTAAAGAGGGGTCTTTAATAAAACTTAAAGACCCTACCCAAGGAAAGTTAAAAGATAATAATACAATTAATAATATAGATAAGAATAATACAATTAATAATAAAAAAGAAAAAGGAAAGTCAGAGTTTGATTTAATTATTTCTGATTATACTGATGATTTAAAACTAAGTAATACAATTTATGAATTTATAAAAATGAGAAAAACAATTAAAGCACCATTAACTAGTAATGCTCTTAAGTTGATGTTAAATAAACTTGATAAATTATCTTCTAATGATGAAATAAAGATAGAAATATTGAATCAAAGTATTATGAACTCTTGGAAGGGAATATTCGGATTTAAAGAAACGGGGAATAAAAAGAGCAGCTTTGGAGATAGCATGAGGGAATTATATGAGGAAGCGAGGATATATGATGAACAAAACGGAGTTGGTTCAAATAATGACGATACTTGGTAGTAACTATCAAAGCATTTCTAGACAGTTAGAGGATCCAGATAAAAAGAAAATAGTATTAAGAACTTGGTTTGAATGTTTAGAGGATTTGGATTGTAATTTGGTAATGGCAGCAGTTAAGAAGAATATAATAAGTTCTTCTTATCCTCCTACAATACATGATATAAGAACATCAGCTTTAGAGCTAGTAACACCACAAAATGAAAAGAAAACTCCTATAGAGTATTGGAATGAAGCTTTTAAGATGATAACCAAGGGAACTTATATGACACAAGAAGATTTTGATAAGTATAGTGAAGTAGTTAAAAAGTTCTTTGGGAATAATGTAGCACAAGTAAAAGAATTAGCTATGACAGATATTACAACTATATCTACAGTTACTAAAGGACAATTCTTAAAGCAAATAGATATAATTCAACAAAGAGAAAAAGAGAATAATTTGTTACCAGAGAGCATTAAACAAGTGATGTTAGGGATAACAAATAATAAATTACTGGAGGATAAGTAATGAAGTGCTGCAATATATGTGGTACAAACTATGCAGAAACTCACCATATAATGTTCAGAAGTGAAGTTAAGGCTTTGGAGCATTGTAAGTTAAACTTGATAGATTTATGTATAGACCACCATAGAGGAACATTTGGACCACATGGAAGTAAAGGAGCAGCACTTAATAATAAATTAAAACTAGAGTTTCAGAATAAGTTGGAAATTTTATTTGCAAAAGAATATCTAACAGAGGAAGAGATAAGTCAAGTCTTGGTAATATCGGATAACGCTACTTACAGGCTTTTAAAAACACTTAAAAGATATAAAGAAGGTTATTCCAGGGATGATGTAATACTAAGGTGTATGAACGGAAAAAGGAGAGAATAATGAATCCTAATCAGATAATAGAACAAATGGAAATGACTAGACAAGCATTAACTAGAGGAAATACACAGTTGAAGACCTTAGCTATAAAGAAAGCAGAAGCAGAAAGAAATTATAGAGTAGCAGTAAGAAAAGAAATATTAGATTTAAGGCTAGAGAAAGAACCTACTACAATAATTAATGATTTAGTTAGAGGAAATAAGGAAGTAGCAGAATTAAGACTTAAAAGAGATATAGCAGAAAGTGATTATTATACTTGTATAAGTGCTATAGAGAATTTAAGGCTAGATATAGAAGTGTTAAGAAGTAAGCTGACATGGTTAAGGGTAGAGTTAAAGAATAGTTAGGAGGAGATTATGAAGGTCTGTCCATTTTGTAAAACTAGATTAAGAGAATACAATTACGGAAGTTATTATGACCCACCAGAATATGGTGAAGAATGTATTAATAAAAAATGCATGAAATATGCAGTTAGATATTTTTATTATGACGGTTTCAATTATCAATGCAATAAATGGAATGGAAATAATGACAAAGAGTTTGGATTAAGAATGAAGTATCATAGGCGAAAGAACTTTAAGTAAAAGAAAAATAAAAGAGAATAGGAGTAAATCCAGTAACGGCTCTATGCTTCTGTTCTCATATGATAGTCAAATAATAATTATAGGGGGAATATAAGGTGAAAAATACATTAGGAGATTTGAATAATCATTTGTTTGAACAATTAGAAAGATTAAATGATGAAGAATTAAAGGGAGATAACCTTAAAGAAGAAATAATGAGAGCAAAAGCAGTTACAGATATAGCAAGTAAGATAATAGATAATGCTAATACAGTTTTAGATGCTAAGAAATTACAAAGTGAAACTTTAGGAAGAAGTAATGTGACTATTCCTAAGATGTTAGAGGATTAATTATGGGTAGACCTACTGGAACGAAAAACACATCACTCCATATGTGGAATGAAGAAGAGAAAGAGTATTTAAAAGAGATAGTAGAAGGTAGAGGATATGCAGAATTAAAAGAAATGATGACTGAAAAATTTAATTTTGATTTTACTATAAATCAAATTAAAGGAGCAATAGGTAGATATGGTTTAAATACTGGATTAAATGGAAGGTTTGAAAAAGGTATTGTACCTTGGAATAAGGATAAAAAAGGTTATATGGGACCTAATAAAACATCATTTTACAAAGGACAACCACCAACTAATTATAAGCCAATAGGAAGTGAGAGGATAACCAAAGATGGATATATTCAGATAAAGATAAGTGATCCTAATAAATGGGAATTAAAACATAGAGTAATTTGGGAAAAAGAAAATGGACCACTTCCAAGAGGACATGCAATTATATTTGCAGATGGAAATAAGCTTAATCTGGATATTGAAAATTTTATGTTAGTTACTAGAGCACAATTATTAATTATGAACACAAAGAATTTAAAGAAAAATGATAGAGAACTTACTGAAATAGGAGTAAAAATAGCAAGAGTATATGAGAGAATTGCTGAAAGGAAGAAGGGTAATGAGGGTAGGAGATAAGGTTAAAGTAATAGTGAAGGATAGTTACTTTATGACAATGGGATTTAGGGAAAGGTACGGAAAAGTATATCACATAAATAAACACTTAATAACAGTACTGTTTACTAAAAATGATGCTAGTTATAGAGAAAGTTTTAGGAAGGCTGACTTACTTGCTAAAGGTTGGGTAGATATGGAGCTTAAGCAAGGTAAGGAATGGATAAAGGTAAATAAGGAGGTACTAAGTGGTAATAGTAGAAGGGAAGATTAAAGGAAAGGCTAGACCAAGATTTTTCAATGGTCATGCAGTAACAACAACTGAAACAGTACACTATGAAAACTGGGTTAGGATATGTTATCAGAACCAATGTGGAGAGTATCTAGAAGGACCTATAAGAGCGAGAATAATAGCTTACTATAAAATACCCAAGTCTTACAGTAAAAAGCGTATAGAGGGTATTTTAGAAGGACAAGAGCAACCTACAAAGAAACCAGATATAGATAACATAGCAAAAATAGTGTTAGATAGCCTTAATGATATAGCCTTCCATGATGATAGCCAAGTAGTAGAACTTACAGTAATTAAAAGATGGACACAGGAAATAGAGAGAGTTGAATTTGAATTGGAGGAAGTTGATAAGTGAAGAGCTATGTTTGTGAAAAATGTGGGAGCATAGATGTTTTTATAGATGATAGAGGCAATCAAAAGGCTTTAATGTGTGGAGATTGTGGGCAATGGTTAAAGTGGATAGGTAAAAAGGAATTACCATTAGTAAAGAGATTTATAGAAAGTAATAAAGAGGAGTGTAATTAATGGAAACAACATATCAAGTAGATTTTAAAGAGGACAATACATTAGAGTTTATAAACATAGAGGAGGAAGAAGATAATGAATAAAGTAATACTTATCGGAAGATTAACTAAGGATCCAGAATTAAACTTTGCAGCAGGAAGTGGTACTGCAGTATGTAAATTTGGTTTAGCAGTAACAAGACCTTTCAAAAAGGACGAGACAGATTTTATCAACTGTATAGCATTTGGAAAGACAGGAGAAACAATAGCACAGTATTTCACTAAAGGGAAACCAATAGCTATTACAGGAAGTATAAGAACAGGAAGCTATGATGCTAAAGATGGAACTAAGAGATATACCTCTGATGTAATATTGGATAGTTTCGAGTTTATAGCAAGTAATAAGAATGAAAACCAAGCTGGATCATCACAGGATAAACAAGATAATTTCTATGATGATATTACACCAGAAGATGATAGTATGATGCCATTTTAAAATAGTGGGGAGGTTTCTCCCCTAAAAGGAGGATATGATGACAACACTAAAAGAAGAGATAAGAAAATATATATCTGACGGAACAGTAAAGACAGAAGCTATAAGAAAATTATCACTAAACTATAAGATAGATAAAAATAAATTAGGCACCATGTGGTTAATAGAAAAACAGAATATAGAAGATGAAAAAATATTAGGGAAAAGCAATAGAGGTAGACATAAGAGAGCACCTATAATTTTAAGAGGTAAGGACAGAATAAATGCAGTTATCTATAAAGCTATTAATAAGTATGGAGAGGAAAATCAAAAATTAATAGCAATGGAAGAACTAGCAGAATTACAACAAGCACTATCAAAAGATAGGAGAGGGTTAAAGCATAATGTAGAGGAAGAAATAGCAGATGTGAAGATAATGCTATGGCAACTGGAGTTAATGTATGACAATAAGAAAATAGAAGAGTGGGTAAATAAGAAAATAAATAGATTAGATAGAAGGTTAAAGGAGTAGTTATGAGAATGGTAGTTATATGGTTAATAATAGTGATACTTTATTGGTTATTTATATATGGAGCTACTAAGGGAGATAGGAGATGAATAAGTTTCAAAAAGTAGCTTTACAAATAGCTAAAGATGACTCTAAAAAGAAAGAATTTGAAAATATCAGTATTCAAAGAAATAGTAGAGGTTGGTATTCTTATATGAATAATAAGATTGCAAGATGGAGTTTTGAGAAAGCTTTAGATTTTAAAAAATGGAATAAAACAAGATTATAAAACTATTAAGAGTAAAAGAGAGGAATTAAAAGTAATGAAAAAAATAAAAGTTATAAGTGTTATCAGTTTAATTTTAATTATATCAATAGTAACTAGAGGATGTGCCTTACTAGAAAATGATTTAGGAAATCTTAAATCTGCTATGAAAGGAAGAGATGCTATAATACAGACCTATGATGAAGAAAGTAATATAATAGATCAGATTGAGGGTACATCAATAGATGTTTCTAGAGAAACTAAGTTTGATACAGAAAAGTCAGATTCATCTGTTTTAAATGTAACAGTTGGAGGAAATGAAATGGTACATGTAGGCAGTAGTTTAATAATGCATGAAAAAGGTTTAGAAAATCAATTTGAGACTTTTGCAAAAACAGTAGATGTAAAAAACTTTGATAGATCTATCCCATTTTTAAATAAAATGGTTAATAGTTGGGATAATATCACAACTGGTAGAAGCAAAGTAGTGTTGATAAGATCTCAAAGTGGAAAGCCACTTGCGACATTTGCAGGTGATGAAGTAAGTTATTTTGCAACTGGAGTAGACAAGTCAACAGGAATTATGATTGATGGTAAATATTTATTTATCTACAGATGTGATTATTCAATATATGATACAGAGTTGCTAAGATAGATGATAATGTAAAGATAAATTTTGTTATTATTACGCATTAAATAGGAGGTAACTTATGATATGTAATCAATGTAAAAAATGTTTTAATTATTTAGTTAGCGAGGTAGGATGTTTTGGTTCTGATGAGCCTTGTGAATATTTACAAACAGATGATGAAGATTTAATGGAAACATTGAAAAGTGTAAAAAGAGATATGTATTAGTGAACAATTCAAATACAATACGCTTTATGCAATGGTGTAACTATTACGCACTAATGGAGGGTGTTAAATGAAAAGCGAGGAAGAGTTAGAGAGAATGTTAGAAAATAGAATAAACCAGTTCAATTATGAAGATAACACACCAACTCAATATGATGTTTTATATGGACAAATATTATTACTAAATTGGATTTTAGATAAAGAGTAATTTCGCATTTCAGAAAAAGGAGGAAATATGTGTAGTAAAGTAACTTGTAGATGGAATAACTCAGGACATATATGTATTAACACTAGAATAGACCAAGACAAGCTTAAATGTATAAATGGTATATTAATATTAAACATAGATGGAAGAGAAATAAGAGCCATTAATGGAGAGTTTAAGGAGGCTTAAATGAAGAATACAGTAAAGAGAATAAAGAAATATAAAGAATTAAAAGCAGATATAGTAGATATAGATATAAAGATACAAGAACTAGAAGAAGATATGTTAGGAGTATCAGCACAACCAAGTGGAGAGAGGACAGGAAAGACATATAAGATAACTTCTAGTGTAGAAATTCAAGCAGAGCAGCATAGTAAAGAAAAAGACAAGCTATTAAGAATAAGAGCAGCTAAGGAAAGAGAGATAGCAAGGATAGATAATGCTTTAACTGTATTAACAGAAGATGAATATGATGTGGTTAAAACAATTCATATAGAAAATGAGAAGTGGTGGAGATTAGAAGAAAAGTACCATAAATCATATAGAGCATTAAAATATACAGAAGAAGATGCTATAAAGAAAATGGAGAAGTATCTAGCGTAGAGAGTTTGAAGAGAATATTACGAATATATGCAGAAAAATTGCAGAATAGTTGCAACATAAAGGGATAGAAATAACTTATAATAGTATTATAGAGAATTATATAACAGAGAAAGCACTTAGCAGAAATGTTAGGTGCTTTTTATTATGCAAGGAGGTGATAAAGGTGGGAAAAGTTAAAAAGAAAGATTATGTATTCTTAAGTAAATGGGAAGGACAAGATCTAAAATGTGCATGTCTATTTCATAAACCAATGTGTGATAGTAAAGTATGTGAAGAAATCGAACTATCTTTATTACCTTACCAAGATGTAGAAGAATGTATGAGGAACAAAAGAGAAAATGAAGTGCGACAGAAAAAAACTTAAACAAATATTAAATATAAGTTTAAATGCACTAAAGTTAATAGAGAGAAGAAATAAGCTTGAATACAGATTAAATAAAGCAGGATATGAACTAATAGATAAATACAAAGAAGGAAACAAATATATTTATCTCATAAAAGAAAGCAACAAACAGATAAAGAAAGAACTTAATAATATATATAATACCAATAGAACAGATAAGTTTATAAGTTATTTTAATATAAGAACTATAGAGGAACCAAGAACTATAAAACAAATAGCAGAAGAATCTAAGGTAGCTGAAAAGACAGTAATTAAATGGGATAATACACTACAAGACAAAAGAATATTATCTAAAGATGGATTTTACTATTTTAAAGTAGATAGACTTAAAGATGAAATAATAGAGATAAGTAAAGAAGAGTTTAAATCATTCTGGAGAAATAAAGCTTATTTAAATGCTTTTGAAGAACTAAGAAGAAAGTACATAAAAGGTGAAATAACTCTTACAGAGCTGCAATTAACTTCAGGAGATATAGCAGTGATAATAAGTATGATAGAAAATAAATACTGCTTTAAGATTAAGAAGTACAAAGTTAATCGAAACGAGATATTTGATTACACTAAAAAATTAATAAATGAATATCAAAAGGGTGTCATTTTAGATAGATAACTACAACCTATATATTATATATATAACATGTAATTATACCCTCAAAATGAAACCTTTTATTAAGGAGGAATTATGTATAAGAATTTAGGTGGAAGACCAATGAAATATAAAGATATAAATGTACTTAATAAGCTAATAGATGAATACTTTGATAAATGCGATAGAGAAGAAAGACCTTATACAGTTAGTGGATTAGCTTTACACTTAGATACTGATAGACAGACTTTATTGAATTGGCAGACAGAAGAAAGATATTTTAAAGAGTTAAGTGAAGAAGATAATAAAAGGTTAGTTGACACTATAAAAAAAGCTAAGCAAAGGATAGAAGGTTATGCAGAAGAACAACTATTCAGAAAGACCAATGTAACAGGAATTATCTTTAATATGAAGAACAACTGGAATTGGGCAGATAAACAAGAGATAGTAACTACTGGAGAAAACAAGGTTGATTTAAGTGGATTGAGTAAGGAAGAAATACAAGATTTACTTAAAAAATAAAAGTACGTATAAGATATGTTTTACGAACTTTGACTATATTACTAGGGTAAATAAAATATATTGATTAAATACGAACTTTCTATTTACTAAATACGAACTTATTGCTATAATATCATCAATGAGAATTTTATGAGGTGATGTTATGGCTAATAAAAAAACAAGAACATTAACTACAGAAGAGTATAAGAAGATAGTAGAAACATTAAAATCTAACTTTGAATATGAAGGAAAGATATTTAGGCCTAATAATAGAATAGCAACTGCTTTAGTGCTACAAGCTAACTTAGGTCTAAGAATAGGGGATATACTTAAACTAAGGCTAAATGATATTATTAAAGATGGAGATAGATACAGGCTTAATATCAAGGAAGAAAAGACAGATAAGGAAAGAGTATTTACAGTACCAACAGAGGTTTATAACTACATTAAGATGTATTGTTTAGAGAATAATATAAAAGCATCAGCTAAGATAATAGATATAACAGAGAGAGCAATACAAAAACAACTTAAGATAGTATGTGATTATCTAGGAATAGAAGGAATATCTACACATAGCTTTAGAAAGTACTTTGCTACACAGATATACATTAATAGTAACTACAATATAGCTTTAGTAAAAGAACTACTACAACACAGTAATACGAGCATTACACAAAGGTATATAGGTATTGGAAGGCAAGAGATAGAGAAGGCGTTAAGTGATCACATATGTTTAATGTAAGAGTTGGTTAAGTCCAGCTCTTTTTTTGTACACTTATACACATTATGTAGCTTGATTGTATGCATTATGTAATGTGAGTAGATGTGAATAAAAGAAAGTAAAAGGGAAAATCACAAGCATAGGGGGGAGGGTATATATGTACCCAAATAATTTTTTTATAATTTCAAGAGGTTTCTATGGATAAAAAGGAATTAATAGTAGAAGAACTTAAAAGGGAATTAGCTAGAAGAGATTATTCAGAGTATTGTAAATATGTTCATAGAGGTAATTGGATATTAGGGAAACATCTTAAGCTTATATGTAGTGAGATAGAAAATCTAATATATAGAAAAACTGATAAGAATATATTAATTGTTTCATTACCTCCCCAACATGGTAAGTCTCAATGTATTAGCGAAACTTTACCGAGTTATTATCATGGTATATTTCCTGATGATAGAGTTATAGAAGTATCTTATGGAGATGATTTAGCACAGAACTTTGGTAGAAAAAATAAAGAGAAGATACTAGAGTTTGGTCAGGCTTTATTTGATATAGAACTAGATAGAGCTAGTGATACTTTATACACTATTAAAGGACATAGAGGAAGTATGCTAAGTAAAGGTATTATGGCTGGTATAACAGGTAATCCAGGAGATTTAATTATAGTAGATGACCCTATTAAAAATAGGCAAGAAGCTGAATCGGAAACATATAGGAATAGAATATGGGAAGAGTTTCTAAACTCTATTTACACTAGATTATCAGCTAAAGGAATTATAATTGTAATTATGACTAGATGGCATGAAGATGATTTAGCTGGAAGAATACTTAAGAATTTACCTCATAAATGCAAGGAAATAAATATTCCACTTGAAGCAGAAGAAAATGATATCTTAGGTAGAGAAGTTGGAGATGCATTATTCCCTGAAATAGGCAAGGATAATGCCTGGCTTAAGGATTTTAAAACAGTTTATACTACAGAAGCAGGAAGTAGGTCATGGAATGCTTTAATGCAAGGTAGACCAAGTGCTGCAGATGGTAATTTATTTAAAAGGGAATGGTGGAAGAAATACACTAAGGCTCCAAGATGTCCTTTAAATATAATGACAGTAGATGCGACCTTCAAGGATACTTCTAAAAGTGACTATGTGGCAATAGGAGTGTGGGGAAAGCGTAACAATGAATATTACAAGCTAGGACTATTAAACAAGCGTATGGGCTTTGTAGAGACTGTAGGGGCTATCAAGGAATTTAAAAGAAAGTTTCCTTTTGTAAATGCTATTTACATAGAAGATAAAGCAAATGGTAGTGCAATTATAGATGTTTTAAGAAGACAAATACAAGGGGTTATTCCTTATAATCCTGGAAGAGATAGTAAAGAAAGTAGAGCAAGTGCAATTTCTCCATTGGTTGAAGCAGGTCAAGTTTACTTACCTGAATATGAAACATGGACCAATGATTTTATTGACCAATGTGCAAGTTTCCCTAATGGTTCTAATGATGATATGGTTGATGAAATGACAATGGCTTTGAACTTACTTAGAAATAGAGTTGCTAAAATAGAAGTTAAAGAAGATTATGATCCAGTCTATGGTATTCCTTTTGAAAGTGAGTATGATGAGATGCTATTTAACTTAACAGGTGGAGATATAAACGGGGAGATGTTTGAATGGTAATAGGTATTTTAATAGGAATATTCTTAATGGTTAGCTATGGGGGGATGTTCTATTTAGGTTACAAATTTAGTCCTAAAATAGAAGAAAAAGAAGAAGATGAAAAAGAAATACTTAAGGCTAAATTAAGAGATGAAGGATTTCAAAACATAATGGACTATGATATTGATGTAGCATTAGGAAGGAGGAGATTAGATGAGTGAAACATTAAAAGAATGGAAACTATATGAAGCAGGAAAAAAGTATAATTCAAGATTAGATCCTCCTTATTATGATACAGTTAAATTAAATTTAGATTTCTTTAACGGGAATCAATGGAAAAACTTAAAATCAAATGGTATGCCAACTCCTGTTTTTAATATTTTAAAAAGAGGGGTTGAATTTTTTGTATCTAGTTTAATGAGCAATAAAACTAAAATCCAATACTCAACTCTAGAATTTAGAGATGATGGTAATGAAGAATTTAATATCTCTGATATAGCAACTAATGAAGTAGAAAACTTATTTGATAAATTTAAGATGGAAAATAGAATAAGAGATGCTTTATTTGATTCAGCAATTATGGGTGATGTTGCAGCACATATGTATTTTAATCCAGATAAAAAACCTTATGGTGGTACTTTAGGGGAATATCAAGGGGAGATAGAATTTGAGTTAGTAGATGGAACTAATGTTTATTTTGGTAATGCAAACTCAAACAGAATATCAACTGAATTACAACCTTATATTATTATTTCTGGAAGAGATTTAGTAGAGAATTTAAAAAGAGAAGCTGAAGCTAATCAAACTGAGGTTAATGATATTAAAGAAGACAATTATACGGAAGATATGGCTGGTAGCTTTGGTGGTACTGAAATAGAAGCTGATGACACAGGAAAAGCTAAATACATTATTTACTATAAATATGATAAAGATACAGGCACTATAAAAGCTAGTAAATGTACTGAAAAGGCTTATATTTATCAAGATATAGATACTGGACTAAGTAGATACCCAGTAGCGTGGTTAGTATGGGAAAAACAAAAAAATCAATATCATGGTAGAGCAGTATGTACTAGTATGATACCTAATCAAATTTTCATTAATAGAATGTTTGCTATGGTAATGTATCACCTTATGATGGCCGCATTTCCTAAGGCAGTATATGATGCCGATAGAATAAATAATTGGAGTAATAAAATAGGAGAAGCAATTCCTATGAAAGGATTAATGCCTGGAGATAGTATTAAACATATAGCAGGATATTTAGAACCAGGAAATATGAGTAATCAAATAGCACAATTTTTAGAAATGGCTATTCAATATACTAAAGAAACTTTAGGAATTAATGAAGCTATGATGGGGGATATTAATCCTGAAAATGCTTCAGGTAAATCTATTATAGCGACAGTGCAACAATCAGTAGTTCCTTTAGAAAATGTGAAAGCTAATCTTTATGAATGGGTTGAAGAAATAGGAAGAATACTTTTAGATATGATGGGTACATATTATGGACCAAGACCATTAGTAATGAGAGAAAAAGAAGAAAAATATATTATGAATTTTGATTTTAGTGAATTAAAAAACACTTTCTTATATACTAAGTGTGATGTAGGGCCAAGCTCATACTGGAGTGAAATAGCAGCAGTAGAAACATTAGATAATCTATTAAGGGATAACAGAATTACAATAGTTCAATATCTTAAGAGAATGCCTAATGGATATATCACAAATAAGGAAGAGTTGATAGAGGAAATAGAAAGTCAAATGCAGATGATGCCACCTATAGAAAATAATATGCCGATTTAAAGTCTTAGGAAACTGAGGCTTTTTATTATATAAAAAATTCGCCAACCATAGCGAAAGGAGATATTAAAATGAAAAAAATAATAAAAAAACCATTTATAATAAACCTTCAATTATTTGCAGAAGGTGAAGATTATATAGAAATGGATGAAAGTGATTTTTCTGAAACACCATCAGAGGAATTTACTGAAACAGAAGAGATTCAAGAAACAGAAGAAGTTCAACAAGAAGTAGAGGAAACCACCGAAACTGCTGAAGAACAGAGAATAAGAATTAAATACAATCATGAGGAAAGAGAGCTTACACTTGATGAAGCTACTCAATTAGCTCAGAAGGGTATGAATTACGATAAACTTCAGCAAAAGTTAAATGAAGTACAAGGTAATCCGGGACTTGCGTACTTAAATGAACTTGCTGAACGCTCAGGGACAAGCGTTGAAAATCTAGTTAATTACTGGAGAGAACAGGAAACACAAGCAGAATTAAATCAGCTTATACAGAATAATATTCCAGAAGAATATGCTAGAGAAATGATAGAAAATAAGAAATTTAGGTCACAAATGGAACAGAAAGAAAAACAGACTCAAATGGAACAGAAACAACATGAAGAGTTTGATGATTTCTTTAAAACATTTACTGATGTTAAACCTGAAAACATACCAGCTGAGGTGTGGCAAAAGAATAATGAAGGTGTTCCACTTAAATATGCTTATATGGAACATGAATTCAATAATTTAAAAAATGAAATGCAAGTATTAAAACATAATCAAGAAATAAAAAAGAAAGCTCCTATTAGGTCAACTGTTTCTTATGGAAGTAAGGAAGAAACATCAGATGACTTATTCTTAGAGGGCTTTAATTCAATTTAAAGGAGAGATAAAATATGGCTATAAATTTAGCAAGTAAGTATTCAGATAAGGTAGTAGAAAGATTTACTCAAAAGGCATTAACAGACAAAGGTTTAAATAAGGACTATGATTGGACAGGAGTTAAAACAGTAACAGTTTACTCTATTCCTACAGTTGCATTAGGTGACTATGAAAGAACTGGAACTAGTAGATATGGAACACCTACAGAGTTACAAGATACTAAACAAGATTTAACTATTACTAAGGATAGAAGTTTCTCAATTACTATTGATAAGGGTAATAACTCAGAACAAATGGGTATTAAAGAAGCAGGAAAAGTTTTAGCAAGACAAATTGATGAAGTTATTACACCTGAAATTGATACTTATAGATTGAATGTTTGGGCAACTGCAACAGGAACTCAAACTACAGGTGCTGCAGCAGCAGTTACAAATGCAAATGCTTATACTTTAGTATTAACTGCTCAAGAAAAACTAGATGAAGCTTTAGTACCTTCAGAAGGAAGATTATTATATTGTACTCCAGCTTATTATAACTTTATTAAATTAGATCCTAACTTTATAAAGGCAAGTGACATAGCTCAAAATATGTTAATAAAAGGACAAGTAGGGGAAATTGATGGAGTAGCTGTTATTAAGGTGCCTACAACTAAAATGCCTACAAAAACTCCATTTATATTAATACACCCAAGTTGCTCATGCTCACCTATGAAGTTAGAGGACTATAAAACACATGATAATCCTCCAGGAATTAACGGAAAGTTAATTGAAGGCAGAGTAATCTATGACTGTTTTGTGTTCGATACAAAGGGTAAAGCTATTTGTAAACATATGACAGTTTAGGAGGGATATAATTGAAATTTAAAGATAAGAATACAGGAGCAATTGTAGAAGTAACTAATACAATTGTTCTTTCTTTATATGAGAAAAGTGAAAACTTTACAAAAGTAAAAGAGAAAAATCAAGCAAAAGAAGAAGATAAATAATAGTATACAGCCCTACCACATAGGTGGGGCTTATTTTTGTATTGAGGTGATAGAATGACCTTTAAAGTAATAGTAGAAACAGTAATCGGTGATATAGATGAAGATATTACTGATAGCATACTTGTAAATAAGATTAAAGGATATGTTAATCGTGGTTATAAGGAACTAGCTAAAAGAGAAGATTTAGAGAAGAAAATAACTACTGAAATAGTAGATGGATTAATAAATGTACCTTCGAATACAATAAAGGTTTATGGAGTTTTCAGTAATGGATTGCCTTTAGAGTTTTCTACACAAGGTAAAAAGATTATTTGTAATAATGATGGTGAAGTTGATGTAATCTTAACTTATCTACCTGATTTAATGGAAAATGATGATGATGAACCAGTTACAAATGTAGGTAATGAAGAATTTATATTATCTTATGCTAAATGGTTATATTTTTTAAGTGATGACCAAGTGGAATTAGCAAAATTATATAAAGAAGAATATGAATCATTTGAGATAGTAACTCAAAGCAAGATGCAATCTATAACTGACATATATGGGGTGATTTAATGGAAGAAAGAATATATAATGTAAAACTATATTTATATGATGAGCCTGAATTTGATAAAGATATTGAATTCTTTCAAAATGACACCAAGTCTTGTATTTTAAATATTAATTTATATAAAGATAGAAGAAATGCTTATATAGTTAATGGGAATGCATCTATACAAATAAATAAAAATGATGGAACTATAGTATTGGATAATCTGACTAAAGTTGATGAAGGAGAATATACTTATGAACTTCCTAACAATACTATAAATGTAGTAGGTAATCATATAGTTACCATTCAGTGTAATGGAATAGACAATGATAGAATAACATTTAAAAGTTTTAAATATAAAATTAAAGCTGAACCTAAAAATGGAGATATTAGTTCTCAAAGTGAATATCCAATTTTAACTAGATTAATTGCTGATAATAATAATTTAAAAGAGCAAATTAAAGTAGAAGAAAATGTAAGAGCAAAAAATGAAGAAGTAAGAAACACTAATGAAACTACAAGAAAATCGAATGAAAATGTAAGAAAAGATAATTTTAATAATGCAATGCAAGAATATGAAACCTATAAAAATGTAATGATAGCCGAAAGTAATGTAGCTGCATTACAAAATCAAATTAATACAACTAATACGCAATTGGAACAAAATGTGAAAAATATATCTTCAAATTTATTCAATTCAAAACCAACAGTATTAATGCATAGAGGGTTTGTAGGACTAGCACCTGAAAATACTATGTTGGCTATAGAATATGCCGATAAATACGGTTGTAGGGGTGTTGAGATTGATATAAGAATGACAAAAGATAAAGTTATGATTCTACACCATGATGCAACTGTAGATAGAATGACAAATGGAACTGGGGATGTAAATAGTTTTAATCTTCAAGAGATAGAAACATTAAATATAGATAGTGGTACTAATATTGGTAAAGTCGGAGCTTTAAAAATACCTACACTTGATGAAATATTGAATTATATTAGAAATACAAAAATGGTTGTTATGCTACACATTTATGATATTGACGAAAATAATATCATAAACTTAGTTAATATGTTAAAAAAATATAGTATTTTAGAAAGAACAATTATAAGCTCAACTAACATCAATTATCTTAATTCTTTTAGAAATATCGATAAAAGTTTACAGCTTTCGTTCATAACAACACTTGTTAATGATTCTACTGTAAATACAGCTTTATCATTAGGTAATTGTTATTTAGCTTTAACATTAAAAGGTTATACAGCTACTGATATTGAATATTGCCATAGTTTAGGTATTAAAATTGTAGGTGATACATTAAATACATTCACAGATTATAAAAGAATATTAAAAAACAATATTGATATTATATTATCAGATATATATATAAAAAGAGAGGTGTAGATGATGAATGTTAGAGAAATTTATATAAATTCGCTTGATAAATTTAAGAAAGTTGCTTCTGCAAATTTACAATATTCTGATACACTATCTGATAGTAAATTTACTTTTGATGAAACAAGTGGAACTGTTACTGTATTAAAGTCAAGTACAACTGCATCTTTAGGATTTAGAATACCAGTACCAATAATAAAAAAATTTGATGTTGTTACTTTTGAATATGAACACAAGTATATAAGTGGAAGTCCTATGAAAACATTGATTGTTGCAAACGGAGTAGCAGGATATGATTTTTATACACATGATATAAGTGGAGAGTGGGAAAAGGTTACTTTTAGTTTAGTCGCTAGATACGATGGTAATGATATAAGAAATACAAACTATATAGAGGTTGGTGGGCTTACTACTGCTGATGTTGGAAGTTATCAATTAAGAAATATTAAAATCACAATACAAAGTGAAGGAAGTGGTTCTACTGATGAAACTATCACTATAACTAACGAAAATGGAACAGCTATATTATTTAAAGATGGCTCTATGATTCAGTATGGAAGTAAAACATTTACTAATGTTGCTTGTACTAATCCAGTTGGGCAATTATTTTATTCAAAAGGAGAACTAACAACTTTAGGTTCTTTCCCAAGATATTTTTCAAGTATTGATAGTGTTAATATAACGCCTATAGCTATAGGAGATTATTGTTGGAGTGCAATAATAACACAGTTAACAACATCTACTTTGCCACAAATCAATTGTTTTAAGGCTACATCAAGCACCATTGCTAATTTAAGAATTAGTTGGTCTGCTTTTGGTAGGTGGTATTAACTTATACTGAAAATATATAATAATATACTATTTATTGAGCTGTATATATGTTAAAATATGTATATATCATACATATTTAGGGGGTATTTAAGTGAATTTTATAGAAAGAGTAATTATAAATAGCATATTAGGAGGGAATTTCATATTAGGAAGATATAGGATAAAACTATATAAATTGTTTGGATTAAAAATAAAAGCTAGTGATATTAGACCAAAGGTTTATTTTAATAGCAAATTTATAACAATAGGGGAAGGTTCTTTTGTAAATTCCTTTTCACAATTATTTTCAGGTTATAATGAGGATGGTAGAATAACAATAGGGAATAATTGTCATATAGGTATGAACGTAAATATATGCTGTATATCACATGAAATTGGTGATTCAAGTCAAAGAGGAGGAATTGCAAAGTATAAGCCTATAATAATAAATAATGGTTGTTGGATTGGGGCTAATAGTTTTATAGGACAAGGAGTTACAATTGGCGAAGGATGTATAATAGGTGCTGGCTCTGTGGTGATTAGAGATTGTGAGCCGAATTGTTTATATGCTGGGAATCCTGCCAAGAAAATAAAAAGACTTAATTAATAATTAAGTCTTTGATAGATATTACGCACTAACTCATTATAATTAAATACGAATAATTTTATTAAAGAGCTTACTAATGTAGGCTTTTTTTAATTTCTTAAAAAAGGAGGCACTATATGAAAGAAGGAGAATTAAGACTAGGCTCAACTTCAAAAACTCAATTAGATGGTGGCTTATGTTTATATGAAGAAAGCTCTATAGGACTAAATCAAAGTCCTTATGGTGGACTTCTTAATATGTGTTTAGATGATGGAGGAATGCCTACTAAACGACCAGGACAAAGATATTTATTTCAAACTTCATTAGGCGAAGGTGGTATTAATGGATTATATGCAGATTACAAAGGATATACAATAATAGCACATGGAACGAAACTATATAAGCAAATAAATTCAGAGCAACCTACTCAAATATATAGCTCTTTAGCAAATTCAAAAGCTTTTATGTTTGTATATAATGGAGTTTTATATCTTTTAAATGGAAGTCAGTATATTCAATTTGATGGTATTACTGTCAAAAATGTTGACCCATATAAACCAAGAGTAAGTATGAATAGAAAACCTGATGGTTCTACAAGTGAAGTTGATGAAAGTTGGAATATGTTAGGTAGAGGATTTAAAAATACATTTAATGGTGATGGAACATCTAAAGAATATAAACTAAGCCTAACTGTATTAGATGCAGATACAGTTGTTTCAAATGTAGGAGGAACTGAAGGAAATGGATTTACTGTAGATAGAGGAACAGGAACTATTACTTTTACTACTGCTCCACCACAAGGAACTAATAATGTAGAAATAACTGCTTATAAAACTTTTAGTGGATTAGCAAATAATATTCTTAAGTGTAAGTTTGGAGTAGAATTTTCTAATAGAATGTTTTTAGGTGGGAATGAAGATTTACCTAATTATTACTTTGCGGGTGGGCTTACTAATAGTATTGATGCTAGTTATTTTCCTCAGAAGTATCAATATGCTATTCGTGGGGGAGATAAAGCAGTTACTGGATTTAAAGTACATTATAATAAATTAGTTGTATTTAAAGAGGATTTAACATGTACTGTAGAAGCCAGTACAGGATTAGACAATACTGCTTCATTTCCTATTAGTTATTTAAATACCGATATAGGTTGTGATATTCCCGATAGTATTCAGTTAGTAAATAATAATATAGTTTTTGCTAATACCTATTCAGGAGTATGTATTATTGTTTCAACAGTAGTACCAGGAGAAAAATCAATCTTACCAGTAAGTTTAAATATAAATGGATCACAGGGAAGACCTGGACTACTTGATGAAAATTTAGAGGAATTAAAGAAAGCAACAAGTGCTGACTTTGGATATAAATATTATTTATGCATAAGAGATAAATGCTATGTATGGGATTATAAAGATAATTTCAATATTAATAATCCTAAAAATTTAAAATGGTTTTACTATAATAATATTAATTCAAATTGTTTTGGAATTAAAAATAATGAGTTAATGTATGGACATAGAAATAAAGGAATGGTTTGTGTATTTACTAATGTATTAAATGATTTTGGAAGTCCTATAAGTGGAATATGGAAGTCTAAATTAATAGACTTTGGTTATCCAGATTGGCTAAAGACTATTAATTATATTTGGTATACATGTAAAGCTAATTCAAGTAGTGAAGTTAATATAAATTATTATAATGACAATGGAGAGCTGTTGGCATCTGTTGTTGTACCTGCAAATAAATTAAAATCTTTTAGTTGGAGTAATTTTAGTTGGTCTAGTTTTACATGGAAAGTTCAAACGCTCGCACCAACAATAAGAGTAAAACCAAGAGTAAAGAGAATTAAATATTTTCAAATAGACCTTAGAAATAATAAATTTAATGAAAATCTAAGTATTATAAGCTTAGTAATCAAATATACAATGACAAAGAAGGTGAGATAATGAATAAATTTCAATTTAATCCTCCTAATGGATTATTAGATGCAAATATATATCCTACTAATCCATCTACTGAAGCAGAAGCAAGAGGACAAATTCAAGCTCCATTGAATCAACTAAAGGAGTATTTAAATTTATTTTTAGATTCATTTATTATTAATAAAAATGCTAATGGTTATACAAAATTACCTAATGATGTACTAATACAATGGGGAACTTTTTTGACAACTGGTATAAATGCAAATAGTGATATAAATGCAACAATTACATTACCTCTCGCATTTGGTACTAAAATAGCAATGGTAATCCCTTTTGTTAGAAAAGCTATTAATGCTGATACTACCACAGTTGTTGCAGAAGTTATAGTAAAACAAGTTACAATATATACTAATTCATCATTCGCAGTAAGGCTTGGTACAAAAGAATATGTAAGTGGTGGAGTAGAAGTTGGATACTTAGCTATAGGATATTAAGGAGGTAATGTGATGTTTTTAAGAATATTTAATGATGGTAGCTTTGGGTTTGTTACAAATGGAATACACCAGATAACAGAAACTGATATTCATATTACAGAAGAAGATTATAATAATTTTTTTGAATTTCAGAATAATGGGAAACAATTTAGACTAAAAGAAACAACTGATGGTGATGGATTATTTGGATATTTAGAGGAATATAAAGCAGAAATAATAATAGATACTACACCTACTACAGAAGAGAGATTAAAAGCTTTAGAATTAACTATGTTGGAGGTGCTTTAGATGTTTGAATTTTTAAAAATACAATACATTATGGGGACTATAGATGAAACTTATTTAGATAAGATGGTTGCTAAAGGAAGAATAACAGAAGAAGAGAAACAAGTAATTATATCAGCAAAGGGGTGATATTTTGAGTATAGATAATATTACAAAAATGTATGAAAGTCTTTATAAATCTAAATATGATGAACTAGTAAGACAGAAAGAAAATGCATTAAAAGAAACTGCTAATAAAGAAAATCAAACTAATCTACAGTATAAGGAATTGAACGATAAGTACAATCAAAATAGATTGGAAACTCAAAATAAATATAAAGGACTTTATACAGGATTAGATAATCAGCAAGCTGAAGCTAAAGAAAAATACTACGGAGATAGAAATACAGTAGCTAGTCAAAACGCTAGACAGACTCAACAAATAAGAGATTATATGGCTAAAAATAATCTTTTGCAAAGTGGTGAAAATGTAGATGCTATGCTTAGAAGTAATACAGATTATAGTAATAATATGGCTAATGTTTATACTAATGAACAGAATACTAATAGATCTATTGGAGATAAAAGAAATGAATATAAGTTAGGTGAACAGACCGCATATTCAAATATAGATAATTCTATAGCAGCATCAGAAAGAGAAAGAGTTCAAAAGATACAGGAGTTAATGGCTTATAGAACTAGCTTAGAAGATGATTTTAATAGTAAGAATAATTCATTATTAAGTGAAACAGAAGCTAATAAATTGAAGGATATAAATGCTTATAATGAACAAATTAGAAGAGAACAATGGGAAGTAGAACAACAAAGAATAGCTTATGAAAGGCAAGTGGCTGAGCAACAGAGACAGGAAGAAGCAGCAAGACAATTAGCAGCACAACAATCTGCTAGGAGTTATTCAAGTGGTGGTGGAAGTAGTTCAAGCTCATCATCTGATAGAGTATCTAAGAATGATTTAAAAGCTGAATTTATTACAATGACACAAAGCAAAACAGATAACTGGAAAGCACAAACATTTTTAAAGGATAGTAGAGACGATATAGTAAATCAATACGGATATGCTTTCTATAAAGAATTAGAGGATTACTATTGGAAGGACATGGGGGATTATTATGCTAAGCAGAGTAAATCTACTCGTGGAAATCTTAAATATTAAGGGGCTGATTATATGACCTTAGATTTAAATAAATATTTAAATAACCAGGGGCAGAGTAAAAACACTGCTCCTTCTTTATTAAAAACATATCTCAATAATAATGAAGATAGATTTAATAAATTAGTAGAAGAAAATGAAAGAAAAAGGCAACAACGAAGTTTAGAAATTAAAGAAAGTAATGAAAAGTTATGGTCATCAATTCCTAAAAGTACTATAAATCAAAGTAATGAAATCTTTGGTAAAAATAGTTTTGAAGAGTTTAGTAGAAATCAAGATGAGTATATGGCTAAGTATGAAAAAGAACCTCAATCTAAAGGATGGAAGATGTGGGGTTATATTATGGACACACCTAATCGTATTCCAGGGATTAATAGAGCTATGGATAGTGCTGCTAAAACTCTAGTAGGAGAAGAAAATTACGATAAGGTCTATACTGAAGGGAAATACAATAAAGATACAGGAAGTAAAGTTTTAAATAAAGTTGCTGATTTAGGCGGTAGCATAGCTGGGTTATCTATGAATCCTGGAGGAACTTTAGGTAATTCTAGCATGTTAAATATTTCTGATGATGTTGCTAAAAATCTAGCTAATAAAGCTACTTCTAAAATGGCTGATAAAGTAGGAACTAGAGTTTTAAATGCAGGATTAAAAGGGGTAATTGATGGTGGAATAGGTGATGCTATTAATACAGTAAGACTTGGTGGAGATGCTAAAGATGTAGCTAAGAATACACTAGAAGGTGCTCTAGGTGGTGGCTTAATGTTTGGTGGAAGTAAAGCTATAGGAGAAGGTTTTAATGCTCTAAAAGGTATTAAAACACCAAATGTGAGGAATGCAAATAATGTTTTAGATTCAACTACACAAATAGAAACTGAATTACCGAAATTAGATATTCCAACGAAGAACATTTCTAATGCGAAACTTAAAAATAAATCTTTAGAAGATGCTTATAAAGAATATAATAATGCTATAAATGAAATTCAAAATTATACGGGCCATTGGAAATTAACTGATGATGAAATATTAGAAGCTAATGATAAACTGGAAATAAATATTTTTGATATAGTTGATAAGATAGAAAAGCTAGAAGCTGAAAGTTTAAACTTAAATAGAGTTGGTGAGGTTTCAAGATTATCAAGAGTAGCAGGAGTAACTGAACCAGTAACAAATATTCAACCACTTAAAAGCGGAACAGAGTTACCTAAATTAGAAATACCTACAAATAATCCTATAAAAAAAAACAATCCTATAGTTGAGCCTACTTCAAATAGTAATGTTAAAAATAGTAGATTTCAAGATGTTACATTACAAGAGAGTGAATTAGCAGATGATGTTTTGAAAGGAAAATCAAAAGAAAACCCAACTCAATATGAGAGTATTAATAATCAAGATACTTTAGCAAAGGTACAAAAAGAAATAGATTTAGATGAAAAGAAAGCTATTAATAAAGTTTTAGGTAGTAATAAACCAACTGCTGAAACCATGGCTATGGGACAAGATTTAGTTAGAAGGTTACAGGCTAAAGGTGATTATGATACTGCTATAAATATAGTTGAAAAATTAACTAAAGAAGGAACTAATGCAGGTCAAGCAATACAAGCACTTTCTATGTGGAAAAGGTTAACTCCAGAAGGTATGCTTAAGTATGCACAAAAGCAAATTAATAAAGTTAATGACAATCTCCCTAAAGGTGCTGAAAAAGTAAAATTAACTACTGATGAAACTAAAAAGATAACTGAATTAATGACAGAAGCTAATAAATTATCAGAAGGTAGAGAGCAAGATATTTTACTAGCACAAGTTAATAAAGTAATAGGTAATAAACTTCCTTCTTCAGCTATGGATAAGTTAGATAGTTTTAGATATATAAATATGTTATTTAATCCTAAAACTCTAATTAAAAATGCTGGTGGAAATGTTATTAATACTGCTATGGGAAATGTTAGAGATATAATTGCTACACCTATTGATAAGTTAGTATCAACGAAAACAGGGAAAAGAACTGTTGGATTTCCTAACATTATAGAGCAAGGGAAGGGACTTAAAAAAGGAGTTAAGGAAACTTTAGAAGATTATAAGCTAGGTATAGACACTAGTAAGGGGGCAGTTAAAGAAGGAGCTAAATCAAAAGCATTTAACAATGTACCTATCTTAGGAAAAATTGAAGATATGCTTAGTGCAGGATTAAAATTAGGAGATGAACCTTTTTATCAAGCTGCTTACAACAATAATTTAAGTAATGCTATGAAACTTAATAAAATTGCTGAACCTACTACACAAATGTTAGAAGATGCAAATAAAGCAGGATTAGAAGCAACATTCCAACAAAGAACTGCATTAGGCGATTTTATTAATAAAGGTAAGAATAATGATAATAAGATTATAAGTTCAGCAGTAAAAACAGTACTTCCATTTTCTCAAACACCTTCAGCAATATTAGATACTGCTACTAATTATACACCTTTAGGAATGGTGAGAGGTGCAAGAAATCTTAGCAAAGGAATGCAAAGAGAAGGAGTTAATCAACTAGCTAGTGGAATATTAGGTACTGGACTTATTGGGGCTGGATATGGACTAGCTAAAGATGGAATATTGACAGGTGATTTAGCAGAGGACTATGATACATCAGCAACTCAAAGACAAGCTGGTATGCAACCTTATGCATTAAAAAATGGCGATACTTATAGGAATATAGATTTTGCACAACCTGCAGCAAGTCCATTAATGATGGGAGCAGATATAGCAAATGGTGAAAATTCATTAGGTGGAATATTAGCAACTGGTATAAATTCTATAGCTGGAAATAGTTATTTAAGTGGATTACAAGATATTGCAAATACTTTAGCTTATAAGGATTGGGGAGGCTTACCAGCTAGTGTTATTAAAAATTATGCTAGTCAATTATTACCTTTTGGTTCATTTTCTAATGCAATAAATAAAACTATAGATCCTACTGTTAAAGACAATACTTCAGAGAGTGATTTAGGTAAAGAAATGAATAAAGCTGTTTCAAAAATTCCTATATTATCTAGCAATCTACCACAAGCTACTGATAGTACTGGAGAGCCTAAATTATATTCAGATAAAGGTTTAGGAAGTAGAGCGTTAAGTAATTTTATAACACCATGGAATACAACTGAATATAATCCTAACTCAGTAGAAAAAAAAGCATTAGATATTTATAATTCTACTGGAGATACGATTCAAATGCCAAGGGTTGCTCCAAATACTATAGATTTAGGTAAAGGGGAAAAATATAAACTAACTGCTGAAGATAAGAAGATATATTCAGAAATGATAGGTAGTGCTTTAAAGAAAGCACCATCAAATGCAGAGGATATGCAAAAGGCTATGACTAGTGCAGTAAAAAAATTCAAAGATATTATAAAGAAAAAGTAGAGAGCTTACAAATGTAAGCTTTTTATTGTTTAAGAAAGAGGGGATAGAAAATGGAAAACTTATTAAATTATATTAAATATGGAGTGGCAGCTATAGGAACTTGGCTTACATGGTTATTTGGAACTTGGGATACTGCTATAGGAATACTAGTACTTTTTATAGTATTAGATTATTTAACAGGGGTGGTAAGAGGATTTGTAAATAAAGAATTATCTTCAGATGTAGGCCTTAAAGGAATTGCAAGAAAAGCAGTTATATTTATTGTTCTAATTATAGCAGTTGCTTTAGATAGGCTTATGAATAATGGAAGTTGGGTATTCCGTACACTTGTATGCTATTTCTACATAGCAAATGAAGGTCTAAGTTTAATAGAGAATTGTGGAGCATTAGGATTACCTATACCAGAGAAACTTAAAGAAGCACTAGCACAGTTAAAAGATGGAGAAAAGAAAGAGATTAAGGGGGAATAGTAATGGCTTTAATTCAAAATTTAATACCACTAGGTAAATATGATATTAAATGTCCTTACTATATGAATCCTAAGGGAATATGCATTCACAATACTGCTAACGATGCACCAGCTATTGATGAAAGAAATTATATGGCTAGTAATAATAATGAGGTATCATTCCATATAGCAGTAGATGATAAAGAAGCTATACAATGTATTCCTTTCAATAGAAATACTTGGCATGCAGGAGATGGAGGAAATGGAGAAGGAAATAGAAATTATATAGCAATAGAAATATGCTATAGCAGAAGTGGTGGAGAAAGATTTATCAATGCAGAGAAGAGAGCAGCTAAGGAAGTAGCAACATTATTAAAACAGTATAACTGGACCATATCAAATGTAAAAAAACATCAAGATTTTAGCAATAAATATTGTCCTCATAGAACTTTAGATTTAGGGTGGCAAAAATTTCTTAATATGATACAAGCAGAATTAAATTTATTAAATGTAAATAGTTATAAAGGAGAAGTTGATATGAAAAAATTAGTAACATACTATGGAGATCCAGATGTATTTGCTGCAATTATTGTAGCTCAAAAAAATAACTGTCCTTTAATGAAGGTTTCTGATTATGCAGTAAGTGGAATTAAGGCTGATGAAGTAATTCAAATAGGTGGTAAAGCAGAAGATACTAATAGATATGTGTCGTTTAAAAATGCTGCTAAATTAGTATAAGAGAAGGCTAGTAGGGTTAATTCCTTACTAGCCTTTATTTCATATTATTTTCAAAAAATGCATAAGTTAAAGGAGCATTTTCTTTTACAATTTCATTTTTCATTTTATATAAAGCATAGCTTTCAGCGAAATACTCTATAGGATCATTAAGATAATATGAATAATAATCTTCTGTATAATTCAATTCTTTAGCAGAAAGTAAAGCTAAAGCTTCATTATAACACTTAGAAAATTCTTCAGATAAAGATAACTTCCCTTTTTCATGTTCTATAGCGTGAGCCATTTCGTGGTATATTGTTTTTTCAAAATGATCACCATAATCATCAATTATTGTATATTGAACAATAATTCTTTTGTTGTTAAAGTCACAGGTGCCCCTAGCACCATCTTTACCTTCATATCCATAGTTACTAATAGAATCATGCACAATTTCTATAGTATATCCTATATCTTGAAATAATGGAAACATATCTAAACTAACACTTGCTAGTCTTTCTTCAGGAGTTGATTCGTTCTTAGCATTTTTAGGTTCTTCCTTAACTTCCTCAACTGTTTCAACACTCTCAGGAATTTCTTCAACTTTGTCAGGAGTCTTTTTACATCCAAAACTAAATAAAGAAATTAATATTAAAAGCAAGGATAGGTATCGTTTCATAATATCACCTCATTTACATTATATATTCGAATAAAATAAATGTAAACTTATACCAGAGATAAAAAATAATGCTATTGTTAATATTAACAACTTAATTAATACATCTATTCTTATAAATTCTTTTTTTCATAAATCACCTCAAATACTCTCTTAAGAGCCTTTCTAATAAATCATTTAAATTTATATTTTCTTGTATAGCTTTTATCTTAGCTTTTTTTAGTAATTCTTCATCTATATTAGTTGTATATTTTTTCTTCAAGTTAATCACCTCATAATTCAAGTATTTCCTAAAATTATATTTATATACGTGCATATATGGAAGGTTATTCCACGTATATACGTACAGAATAATAAGCAAACTATACGTAAATAAGTTAATACGTATAGTCAGTTGCCGATAAAGACTTTAAAATTCGTCAAGTGTGGTAGAGCTAATGCATAGAATCTACTTGTAGATGTTATTACATATACATTAACCGGAATGCTTAAACCGGTATATAAATTAAAGTGGTGGATGATTTAGAGAGACTTCCTTTATATGACTTGGGTAAATCGAAGTTGGTAACAATATAAAGGCTATTTTGCGAGAACTCAGTATACAAAGCAATATAGGAAAGTTCGGTTAATAGCTGGACCTTCTATAAGCTCAAATCTAGTTCCAAAGCAATATGGACCAATTTAAAGGAATTATACATAATATATAGAATAATATTTATTAAAGGGGTGGGAAAATGATAAAGGTAGGAATAAGCTTTAAGGAATCTGGAGAGGATGTGGAATTATTAGAATATCTAAAAGAGAAATCTAAGATAATAGGAACATCAGCTTATATAAAACAATTAATTTACGAACAGAAATTAAGAGAAGCTAAGAAGGAAAAATAATTCCTTCTTTTTTTTATTTTATAGGAAACTTTCTCTTACTTAAGACATATAAATAAAGCATAAGGAAGAAAGGGGAAGATTAAGGAATATGATTTTAGGTGTAGATTTAGGAAATTATTATACTAAAAGTAGTAAAGGGATAAGTTTTCTATCTAAAGTATCTTTTAATGGAGGAATAGAAAACAAAGACTTTATAACAGTTGATAATAATAAGATTTACTTAGGAGAAGGAGAGTTCGATACAGAATATAGAAAAGCATATAGAAGTAATTTAATTTACTTATTGCAAGGGGCAATAGAAAGAAGTACCAATGATAAGAATAATAAAGTTGTTGTAGGATTACCATTAAGTCAATTTAAAGAGGATAAAGAACATTTAATTAATAGAATACTTCAAAGTAGATTAGTAGGTGATGTAGAAGTAGTTCCAGAAGGAGTTATGACAGTACCAGCCAACTATGAAGGAATAATAATAGATATAGGAGGAAGGACAACGGATATATGTCTATTAGAGATAGAAGGGAATAAGAGAAACATTAAAAAGCCTATGAGCTTACCTACAGGCGTAATGAATTTAGAAAGTGATTTTATTAATCATATAAATAACTTATATGGATTAGATCTTAAGCAAAGTGATGCACAAAGAATACTCAGAAATGGTTTATATATCTATGGGAAAAGAAAAGAAATAATGTTAGATGTATTCAAAGAATTTGTTGAAAGCATAGTAAGAAGAGTTCAAGTAGATTATTCGATAAAGACTAATAATGTAGTGCTAATTGGTGGTGGAGCAGATAAACTCTTTAATGCTTTTAAAAATAGAATACCACAAGCTTATTTGGTTAAGGAGCCTTTTATGGCAAACGCTTTAGCTTATGAAAAGTACGGAAGGGAAGTGTTTTGATGAAGAAGATAGGTATAAGTTTTAAAGATACTGAAAGTGAATTATATGAATTTTTAAAAAAGCAATTATCTCCAAGCATTTATATAAAACAATTAATTAAAGACCAGATGGAAAAAGAAAATAGTATAGAAGAAAAAGAAAGTAAGATTATACAAAATAACTTTGATTTTTAACAAATAATAAGCCTAAATCCATATGAATAGACTTAGGCTAAGGAACTACTACGCTAAGCAAGCTTACGCTAGTAGTATATGCGAGCATATAATTAAAAGATACCAATTTATATATTTTTATTAAAATTTCTATAAATATGTTAAGGCACAAAGTACACCAAATGCAAAAGTATATCCAAGTACAAATGTAAACATAAAGAAACACCTCCGATAATTTTTATATTTATAGTATTTCCAATTTTAAAATTAATATTCAGGAGGAATTAATAATGAGTAATTATGTAATGACTTTTAGCCAATATAGAGCTTATGAAAGAGGAGAAAAAACTCTAAGAGAGATAAAAAGAGAAAGAAGAGAAATGGAAAAAGCCGAAAGTATTGCTACTAAGATAATGGAAAATCCACGTTTGAAAAGATTAGTAGTATTTACTATAGCAGGACTAAATTATGCAAGCACAGTTTTAGCAGATACAAATGCAGCAGTAGACAAGATAAATACTGGTGGGTTTATGATTTTAGGTATAGTTCAAACTATTGGGTACTGGTTATGTTTAATAGGGTGCATTATGGAAATTTTAAAATCTATTATGAATGGTTCTAGTAAGGATGTAGGTAAGATAATGCTAAAATATTTATTAGTTTTTGGATCTTTATATTTAATGCCTTTTGGTTTTAATCTCATTAGAGAAATTTTTGCATAGGAGGTGTAGATATGAAAGAAACAATTATCAATGGAATAGTAGAAGGGTTAAAACAATCAGTTGTAAATTTTTTGAAGTGGATAGGATTAGGAATTATAAACGGAAGTTATTGGATATGCCTAGTAGCTTGTCTTATAGCATTAATTTTATATATAGCAGGTCAAAGGAAAGCTGGTAAGTATGTAAGCATAAGTTTTGTAGTTTATGTTATCCTCCAAGCAATTAAAGGAGCCTTAATATGAAAGAAATAAGTATTAAGTTTTCTGATTACTTTAAAATGATAAGACCTACCTACGTTTATTTACAAATAACACCTCATAAATCCATTAGAAACTATAATTCATCTAATATAGCTAAAGCAATAGCACATACCTATAGAGCAATAAATAAAAGAATATTTAAAGAACAAAAGAAGCTGGTAATTGAAGCTAATTATAAAATCAGCTATGTTATAGATATAAAAGATAATAATGCTAAATTCTACTTCATTATTCCAGACTGTTTTCAGAACATTATAGTAGAAAAATGTAAAGAAATATGGAATAAAGCCACCTTAGAGATAGTAGAGAAAATTGAAGAAATGCAAGAGGATACTGATTTGTATTCTCTTTCTTACAAAAAAGAAGATGCGTTATCTTTAGCAGTAGATAAGAAGAGTAATGAACCTTTAAATTCTATCTTATCAGTAATGGATATAATGAAGGACCAGGATAGAGTTAGAATAATTTATAATTTCTTACCTATAAGCCAATTTGGATGGTTAGATAGGTATAATACAACTATTGATAAAATTAAAGAACATAAATCCATAGAAAAGAAACAAATGAGCTTTGACTACATTATGAGAAGTGCTATAGTTAGTGTATTTAATTTATTTGATTCAATAGTTCAAATTATTAATGACTTTACGGGAGGAGCTCCAGAGGGGAGTAAGCAAAGTTTATATTCAGCAATATTAGGAATATTAGAGCAACAACAAAGTTTAAGTAGTAATACTAATAAGAAAAAAGAAGCTACTATATTAAATACTCAAATAGCAGTATTAAGTGAAAGTAAAGACCTTACTAGAAGAGAAAATAATGCTTTAAGTGTATGCCAATCATTTAGAGTTTTAGATGAAGATAATGAACTTATATATAATAAAGAAAAGCATAAGATAAAAATAGAGGATTATGATTTTAAAGTAGATACTAATACTGTAAGTACAGATGAATGTAGTAACTTTATACAAATACCAGGAAGGCTACTTTTACTTCAACATGGAATTAAACATATAAATGTAGAAGAAAATAAAGTTCCAGAGGAATTATTGAAAGGATATATGTGCTTAGGAGAAAATAAGTATAAAGGTCAATCTAAGAAAACTTATTTAGAAGATGACTATAATGTAGGTTCCTATCCTTTAGAAATAAACGGAAGCCAAGGAGCTGGTAAGAGTACTTTTGTATCTAATATATATAGATTTGCTAGAACTAGAGGTGAAGGTGGAGTTTTAATTGATTATATAAAAAATAATGAACTAACTGAAGAAATATTAAAATATATACCTAAAGAGAATGTAATTTTGTTAGATTATTCTAAAGAAGATTGCATGCAAGGATTTGCATTTAATGAAGTAAAAAATATAAAGATGGAAACACCATTACAAATAGTTAAAAACGCTAATTTACAAGTAATGCAATTTTTAGAACTTGTTAATGCTATAAATGATGAAGGACAACCATTACAAGCAAGAATGAGAAAGTATTTAGTTGCTGCAGGAACTGTTGCTTTTTGTGTAGGAGAAACTTCTTTAAAAAGTATAATAGATTGTTTAGAGGATCATGTTACTAGGTTTGATTATATAAAGAATATAGATGTAAGATTAAGACCATATTTAGAAGATAAGATTAAGATATTAAGAGAATTAGATGAATGGAGTAAACCAACTAAAGATAATCTAGAGATATCTGTAATAGGCACCAAGGAAGCTAGAATAGAAGGTATATTAGATAGAGTAAGTTTATTAAAAGAAGATATATATCTAGAATATATGTTTAATAAAGGAGATAAGGACAATATAGATTTAGCTAAAGAGCTTGAAAAAGGTAAACTAATAATAGTAAAAATGTTACAAGATGAATGGAGCTCACAAGCTAAAGATATAATTACTACCTTTTTTATAAGTAAAATATGGATGGCTACGGAGATAAGGGGAAAGTGGAATAAGCAACCTAAAAGGACTTATATAACAGTAGATGAAATATTCCAATGTCCTACTGCTATGCAAATGTTAAGTAAAAAGAATATATTACCTCAGACTAGGAAATTCGGTTGTAAATTTGTATTTACTACACAAGGTTTACAACAACTTAAAGGTTTATTCACAAGTATAGTTGATGCTGGAGGAACTTTTATGTTGTTAAAAGGTACCAAAGAAGAAGATTTCAATTTATTAAAATCTAAATTTGAGAATTATGAATATGATGACTTACTAGATATGGCAAAGAGTTATAAATATCCATCATTGAATTTAGTTTATTATAGTAAAGGGTATTCTAGTTTTATAACTAAGTTACCTAAACCAATATAGGGTAGATGAGAATCTACCTTTTATAATGTTTAAGTTACTATGGTGGGAAAAAGGTGGGAAAATAAAAAAATATCAATATTGAATTTTGCAACAACATTGATATTAACAGCATTTTGGTGCACCTAGAGGGGTTCGAACCCCCGACCGATGGATTCGAAGTCCAGCGCTCTATCCTTCTGAGCTATAGATGCAAAATATTTCAAAATATATTATATTATGAATAAACTTTAATTTCTAGATTTATATAGATAAATAATTGATTTTTTTATTAAATATACAGAATATTAGATTATTAAACTTAAACATATCCTAGCGTATCAATATGCATAAAATAAAGAAATAAGTATAATAATAAAGTAAGAAAAGGATAATTTTAAATAAATATGATAAATATTTTTGAATAAAACTTAGGCTATGATACAATAGTCAATGTTCTCGAGGAACTAGTCAAATGAAAGAAAAAAACATGTTGACAAGTAAAACTCGAGGTGATAATATATAGAAGTCGCTTGAGAGCGATGGAGAAAATGATCTTTGAAAATTGAACAGAATATAAGTTAAGTATAAAGTAAACCAGCAATTCTTTTAAGTCTTAAGTGAGAATCTAAATTTTAATTTAGCAATTCGAACTTACAACGCTGACAGTAGGAAGCGTTGTTACATTGCAAGACTCAAAGTAATTTGAGCAACAGATTAAACTTTTTATTGAGAGTTTGATCCTGGCTCAGGACGAACGCTGGCGGCGTGCCTAACACATGCAAGTCGAGCGAGGAGAGTT
>Ga0129315_1000357_pt1 | contig 42349 bp, 36 predicted proteins | sample Cm827metagenome_FD_94432 | JGI IMG/M metagenome (GOLD analysis project Ga0129315, IMG submission 94432) | Eastern black-and-white colobus group fecal microbial communities from Wisconsin, USA - Cm827 metagenome | ecosystem: Host-associated > Mammals > Digestive system > Large intestine > Fecal... | reverse complement strand
TTTCCGGCAACTTATTTCATGTCGGGCGTCCGCCCTATAGAAATGATTGTATAAGCTGCCCTTAGTGAGCAAGCTCCCACGGTCATCTTGCACAATCATTTCTGCATGGCTGAACTGTTACCATACACTTTGCTGCGGCTCCCCTGTTTATTGACATAACTCCTTTATTTGTCTTATAATAAAAAGGAATCGTTGGGCGCTTTCAGGGGGGGGGACATATGAAACGAGTCAATACATCCGACCTTGTTCCCGGCATGGTTACTGCTGAGGACGTATATAATTTCAACAACCAGCTTATTTTACCTCGTGGAATTATCCTGACCGATTCTACGATTACAAAGCTTGCTTTTTATTCAGTTCTTACCTTATACGTAGAAGATCAGCTTGTAGTACAGTCTACACAGACGGATGATTACACCACCTCCTATACAGACCGGCTCAAACGCAGTCCCGAATTTACCAGATTTCGCACAGAATTTGAAAATGACGTAGATTCTTTCCGTGGCGCAATGAATGACGTCGTCGAAAAGGGATCTCCTTTGGATGTCAATAAACTGATGAACCATACCCTGAATATTCTCGACCTTGCAGCAACCACCCCGAATGTTTTTGACATGCTGCACTGTATGAGGGAATATGATGATGAGACCTATGTGCACAGCATGAATGTAGCACTGATCTGCAATATTTTCGCACGCTGGCTGCGCATGAGTGAAGAAGAAATTGTGAAGGCTACTACAAGCGGTCTTCTCCATGATATTGGTAAGACCAAGATTCCCGACAGCATTCTGAAAAAACCGGACAAGCTCACCAAACAGGAATTTAACATCATCAAGCGGCACCCACAGGAGGGATATCGCCTCCTTTTGGATTCCAAACTGGATGAAGATGTCTTAAATGCTGTACTGATGCATCATGAACGCTGCGATGGAAGCGGCTATCCTTTTGGCCTCATGGCAAATCAGATCGGAACCTATGCCAAGATGGTTGCCATTGCCGATGTTTACGATGCAACCACTTCTGCCAGAGTTTACCGCGGCCCCTTATGCCCGTTCTCTGCCATCTCGATTTTCGAGGACGAAGGTCTGCAGAAATACGATCCCAGGTTTGTCATGACTTTCCTGGAAAATGTGGTAAATACCTACCTGCTCAACAATGTCCGTCTCACCAACGGGACTGTCGGAACTGTTGTTTTTATTCATAAGGATAAGCTTTCTTCGCCGACGATCCGGACTGCCGGCGGTTTTGTAGACCTGAGCACACAGTCCAATCTGCAGATTGAGGCCCTGATTTAGCGCACCAGACCTGCATTACTCCTGTACTCTTCATTGAGTTCGCGCAGTTCCTTTTCTCCATTGATGTACGGCTCATAAAAAGAGTCTACGATGCCACCGCCCAAATTATCACATCCGTTACAGAAATCGCAGGCACCGCCACACTGACTAAGCCCTTCCTGCACAATACGGATCCGTTCTTCTCTCGTCGTGTCCTTTATTAAGATACTTCTTATTTCCATTACTGAGTTCCACCTTTCCTATATTCGTATTTGAATCATTAAGAACTTCATTCGTCATATAAGTTATAGCACATATCCTCATTAATGCATGCATTCACCGTTCATATAGTCATAACTTGCATGCCTAAGAACAGTTCATACTTATTATACCTTCATCAACGCTTGTCCATATAGGAAGCAGTCCTGAATTTAACATCCAGATTCTCGTTCAATTCAATTCCGGCGCTTTTGCGTATATCTTTTGAGCATCCTCTCTCCGGAAGCAAAAAAGACCATCGCTTCCAACGCACAGAAGCAACAGCCTTCCACCATTTCTTGAGAATCCAAATCAGCCTGTCTTCAAGCGGAACTTCTGCAGATCCCGTTCCGTACTGATCTTATCAATCTGTGCCCCAAGGGATGCAAGCTTCAGATGAAAATCCTCATATCCACGTTCAATATATTTGATATCATCAATCGTCGTAATTCCTTCTGCAGCCAGAGCAGCAATGACAAGTGCGGCTCCTGCCCGGAGATCCGGTGCACTGATACTGGCACCCGTATACCTGGGAACTCCGTCAATGATTGCGGTATTTCCTTCAACCTTGATGTTCGCACCCATTCTGGTAAGCTCGTCCACATACTTAAACCGATTTTCAAAAATACTCTCGGTCACGATACTTGTTCCCTTGGAAAGCCCCAGTGTAACCGTAATCTGCGGCTGCATATCCGTCGGGAATCCCGGATAGGGAAGTGTCTTTACATGCGTATGGGTAAGCGGCTTCGATGCCACAACACGTACGGCATCGTCCGATTCCTCGATTTCACATCCGATTTCAAGGAGCTTTGCGCTGATGGACTCTAAATGCTTCGGAATAACATTCTTAACGATCACATCGCCCTTTGTTACCGCTGCAGCAAACATAAAGGTTCCTGCCTCGATCTGATCCGGAATGATTGTATACTCTGTGCCATGAAGTCTCGAAACACCCTTGATACGGATCACATCCGTACCGGCGCCCTTGATATTGGCTCCCATGCAGTTTAAGAAGTTCGCCACATCAACCACGTGCGGCTCCTTGGCTGCGTTCTCAATGATCGTCTGTCCTTCTGCCATTACGGCTGCCAGCATCACATTGATTGTTGCTCCAACCGTAACCACATCCATATAAATATGACTTCCTGTAAGCTTCTGTGCCTCTGCAAAAATCAACCCGTTGGCAATCTTCACGTCCGCGCCAAGTGCACGAAAGCCTTTGATATGCTGATCGATGGGGCGCAGTCCGATGTTACAGCCACCGGGTAAGGAAACCTGTGCCTTCTTATATTTGCCAAGCAATGCTCCCAGCAGATAATAAGAAGCACGGATCTTCTTAATGTAATCCCCTTCGATTACAAGATCCTTGATATTTTTGCCGGAAATCCGGGCAGTATGGCGGTCTACCCGCTCCACAGTGCCTCCAATGCTTTCAATGGCCTGCATCATCACATTGGTATCACGGACATCCGGGATATTTTCTATTAATACGGTTTCATCCGTCATAACGGCTGCTGCCAGAATCGCTAAGGACGCATTCTTTGCGCCACCGATTTCGACTTCGCCAACTAACGGATTACCACCTCTGATTGCATACTGTTCCATAGCATACCTCGAAATGCGTTTGATATATTCCATCCGGTATTTATCATCATACGTAGTAATATTTCAGTAGTTCTGCAACCGTTTCATCTCTTCACGGTTACATTATTTCAATCAACTCAAACGGAATCTGGTACGAAAACTCTTTTATCATTATAACATAATGTAAAAGTCTGTAAACCCAAACATCTGTTTAGGACTAATTCAGGTATTTCAGCGGGTTCACCTGGGATCCGTTAATCAGGATCTCAAAGTGCAGATGGGGTCCTGTGCTGACACCCGTATTTCCGCTCAGGGCAATCTTCTGTCCCTGGGAAACCGTCTGTCCCGCAGAAACAAGCACCTTGCTTAAGTGTCCGTACCGGGTCTGTCTGCCATCCGGATGATTGATATATACACAATATCCGTAGCCGCTTCCCCAGCCGGCTCTTGCAACCGTACCACCACAGGAAGCATAAACTGCAGTTCCTGTCGGTGTTGCCCAGTCAACTCCCTTATGATAAGAGCTTGCCCCTTTCGTCGGGCGGTTACGCCGTCCAAAGTTTGAAGTCAGACGTCCTCCGGAAATCGGCTTGATATAGGTCGGAGGAATTTTAGTTCCGCGTTCCACAACCTTCGGAACTGCCACATAAGTAATCTCCTCCTTGATAATCTCCTCCGAAACTTTTGTATTATTTTCAAAGGCTACAACCGCAACTACCTTGCGGTGTCCGGCAGACGGCTGCTGATGCACCACAGTTTCTGTTGTATACCAGTCATCATTATCAATATAAATGACATCCGCGTCATAATCTTCTTCATAATACATTTCTTCCTGACGCAGGACAGCCAGCATCGGTTCTTCGACCGTTACAATCAACTCCTGATCCGGATGGATCATTGAATTTTCATCCTCTAAGGACTCATTCATTTCAATCAGCTTGTCCAGCGGAACATTCGTCTTAATGGCAATTCCTGACAGGGTATCACCGGAAACCACCTTATAAATCTCATTTTTCTCTTCATCACTTGTCACTTCATTAATGGCAAGACTGATATCCGTCAGTTCCCCCTCATCCAGATACGCCTCAGCTACCTCTATATCATCCCCGAAACTCATGGAGATTATACCAAGCTGATAATCCTCAAAGTCCTTCTCTACATCCGGCTCAATCTGGTCAAACAATGCCGTCATATCTGCCTGGAAACCGGCTTCCAGTGCTACAGCCTCCGCCGCCTCTTCCTGCTCCTGCATCTCCTCACGTGTTGCAACAGACGCACTCATAACCGGAAGCTCTCTTGTCGGATCAAGCTGCAGTTCCACCTGATACTCTTTGTCCTCATCATATTTATTTACCGCTGCCTGCAAAAGAGCAACAACCTCATCCAGATTGGCAAGATTGATGATTTTTTCATTAATTTTAACCACATAGGACTTAATCATGGATTCCTTCATGTCGGAGGAATAAACCTTCTCCATGTTATTGATCACAAGCTTCGGAGAGTCTACTTTGCCCCATAGCACTTCCTGTCCAACGGTTTCAATCTCACTCTCCACCAGCACCAGATGATTACTCCGGGAAGCCACATTTCTTCGCGCTTCTACCGCATAGCTCTGTGCATCTTCAACCGAATCGACCACACCGACTTCCTGTCCGTTCAAAAAAACCGTAAACATATTGTCTCCGGTTTTTACAAATTTCACAAAAGACGGCATGAAAAAAATACTGACAAAAACTGCCAGCAGTGCCATCTTTAAAAACCGCATTTTTAACCGTTTATAATGTGATGATAAATGTATCATAAATTATTCCTGTTCTATAGTTTACATCAAAAAGGGAACTGTTTTATTTTAACAGTTCTGAATTTACTTGTAAAGAGTCTGTTCTTTCCATGTATTTCCGTTTATAATCATAATGTAACTATTCAGAGCCAACCCGGAAAATATTGCATGTTTCCCCGGTGCGGCATATCCACCAAATAATAAGAAAAGGAGGGAGCAATGGGCAGCGAAACCATTTTTCACATTGATGTCAATTCTGCATACTTAAGCTGGAGTGCCATCCGCCGTCTGCAAAACGGTGATCTGCTCGACCTGCGCACCATTCCTTCCATCATCGGCGGTGACAAGGAAAAGCGTCACGGCATCGTTCTCGCCAAGTCAATCCCTGCTAAGAAATACGGTATCCAGACCGCTGAGCCGATCGTCAGTGCCTTCCGCAAATGTCCCACTCTCGTCATGGAAAGTCCGGACATGCATTATTATCATCAGAAAAGCGAAGAGCTGATGAATTATCTTCGTTCCGTCTGCCCGGATATTGAACAGCTCAGCGTGGACGAATGCTTCATGGATTATACCCCCATCCAACGCCACTACGCATCTCCAATGGAGGCCGCCTGCCAAATAAAAAATGAGATCAGGAACCGGTTTGGGTTCACAGTGAACGTCGGTATTTCCGATAAGCGTGTGCTTGCAAAAATGGCCTCTGATTTCGAGAAGCCCGACAAGGTACACACCCTCTATCAGCATGAAATCAAAGAGAAAATGTGGCCTCTCCCTGTTTCTTCCTTATATATGTGCGGCAAATCCAGTGTACAGGCACTTCATAATTTAGGAATCCGCACGATTGGCGATCTTGCCACCACCGATGCATCCATTATTGCATCCCACCTCAAAAGTCACGGTGTCCTTTTATGGCAGTATGCCAACGGCATTGATGACTCCGGTGTCACCTCCGTACCTGCACAGGCAAAAGGAATCGGCAATTCCACTACCGTCGCCAAAGATCTCACAACAGCCAAAGAAGCCTATCCGATTCTTTTATCCTTATGTGAAAGTGTCGGCGAGCGGCTTCGCCATGCAAGTCAGTCTGCATCCATGATAAATGTTGAAATCAAATACGCCGACTTCCGGAGTGCTTCCCACCAGAGAAATCTCCCGGAGCCGACGAATACGACCACTCTCCTGTATCGGAATGTCTGTCAGTTATTTGACGAATTATGGAATGGTTCACCCATCCGTCTGTTGGGTGTTCGCACCACCAGATTAAGCGATATGGATGCCCCGGTCCAGTTAAGTTTATTCGACCAGATTTCCAGCCAGCCGGAAAAGACCGCAGGTCCATCCCGTGAAAAGCTCGATGCCCTCGACACTGCCCTGGATGCCATCCGCAATAAATACGGCAAGGATGCGATTGTGCGCGGAAGTCTTTTATCCCCAACAAGTTCACCAGACTCACCTTTGGTTCGCCAAGTGAACTTGTATGATTCGCACCAAGCTCGAAATAACCTCGCTAAGTGCTCTGCTCAAAAAGAAAAACGATAGAGTCCTTTCGGAGTCTATCGTTTCTTTACGCTGTAACCAAATGTTCCAAGCTTCTCTCCGAGCGTGTAATACGTTCCGTGTGAATAAGCAATCGGATCTGCTTTTTCAAGAGAAAACTTTCCATTTTCATCCATATATTTTTCATCCGCATGTACGGATACGACCTTCGCAACAAACATATCATGTGTTCCCAGCCGGAGCACCTGTGTTACCCTGCATTCAATGTTCACAGGGCTTTCGTCTAAAAGAGGTGCACTTACCTCAGATGCAGGACTGATATGAAGCCCGAGCTCTTTGAATTTGTCCACATCCCTGCCGCTCTTCACTCCACAGTAATCCGTTGCAAAAGCCAGATCCCTGGTGGTCAGATTGATCACAAATTCTCCTGTCTCTTCGATCATATGATGGGAATAACGTGAGGGACGGACAGAGATTGATACCATTGCCGGATCACTGCAGATGGTGCCTGCCCATGCCACTGTAAAAATATTGGGATTGCCCTGCTGATCCGCCACAGTAATCAGAACTGCCGGAAGCGGATAAAGCATATTCCCCGGTTTCCATGTCTGTTTAGCCATATTTTCTATCTCCTGATGCTATATATCCTTATGAATGCAGGCATTCGCCGTACATATCTCCATGATTTGCATAGCTCTGAATAGTTACAATATTCCAAGTAATCCAAGAACAGCTACGACCAGATTCAGTGCGGACAGAATCATTGTAACCAGGACAAACGGGAACAATATGCCCGACTTCTTCTGTGTCTTCTGCAATTCTTCCTTCAGTTCCCCTGTCCGGCGGTCCAGTTCCTCTATCATGGAAGCCTGTACATTACGATATACCTTCACATTATCAGTATGAAGAAAATCTTCCAGGTTCTTAATAACATTCTCCGTCTTGTTCTGGAGCTCGTTCACTATCTCCGCAATCTGCTGGGTGTTGTCTGCATGTTCCTTGATCTCTGCAATCTTCGCAAGACTCTCATCAATTGCCTTCTGAATCCCTGCAATCGAAAGATCCGAAGTTTCCTTAATTTTGGAAACTGAAGCAGCTTCTACTTCCCCTGCCGTTCTGCCTAAATGTTGTCCCATTTTGTCCGCTAACTGCTGGACATCCTGCGCCGTCTCTATATTCTTCAGATTCACCTGACGCATTTCCTGAAGGCAGTCGTCATATTTCTCCATCTGTTCTTTAAACAGGGTAAGCTGCTTTTCAAGACTTTCGATCTCTGCCGCATCTGCTGCCGCATTGGCCCGGATCATCTCCTGTGGGGTAAATTTCTGTACAATTTCATCCATAAAATTATCCATACCTATCCTCTTTCCAAAAACAAATGTCTGTTTATAATCGCTTTATTATATCATAACTCTTACATTTTTACAATTACTGTCGTTTTTGTGCATATTGCACATATTTTACATCTGTTTTTTTACATCGTTGTAAAAATTAACAACATTTTCATAGCTTGTTCATAATTTGTTCATAATTGTATTGTACTATATATACATAGCAACGGAAACATGTAATGTTTTTCATTACACACATAGATAAATTTTTTCATAATAGCCCAGGCGCAGAGATGTGTCTGGGCACTCCTCATTTTATAGAGCAAAATTTTTTCTGCTTTATTAAGAAATTCCTACGGAATTTCCTGTAAAGCAAAAAAGACTTAAAATGTGGTATTATCTGTTTTATGTAATATCGGAGATAACACAGCATTCTGAGTCTTTCTTTTTATTTATAATTTCTTATGATACCAGGGTCAAAAGGTCTAAGCCCACATGAGCTTGCTCATAAGTGGGCGAAAGACCTTAGGACCCGCCCTGATATGAGCATAGAAGCGGGATGATAATCCCACGATATGCGAATATTGGGGAGGATTGTGGGAGTGCGTAGCACGAAACAATCCGTAGGTATCAAAGTCGGGGGCTTTTGACCCCGACATCTTCTTATATGATCTTATCCATTTCTTATTATAATTTTATTCTTCACCAAGATTATTCATACTGAGAACTTCTTCATTCAGCGAAAGCATCTTATCATCAAGTGCCGCCACCATATCCGCACACTCAATCAGCTCACTCTGGATATGCTCCGGCACATTTCCTTCGAACTTATAATGAATCTTATGCTCTAAGCTTGCCCAGAAATCCATCGCTACTGTCCGGATCTGGATCTCCACCTTCGTATCCACAATCCGGTCTGACAAATATACCGGAACCGTCACAATCATATGATAACTGCGATAGCCGCTCGGCTTCGGATTCTTCAGATAATCCTTCACCGAAATCACCTTGATGTCACTCTGGTTACTGATCATATCGGCAATACGGTAAATGTCCGACATAAACGAACAAATCACGCGGATTCCCGCAATATCATTAATGTATTCCACCATATTGGAAATCGTTGATTCATAGCCATACCGTCTTAATTTCTTAACGATACTCTCCGATGTCTTAATTCTGGATTTAATATGCTCAATCGGATTATAGCTATGTACATGCTGAAATTCGTCGTTCAAAATCTCCAGCTTCGTACCAATCTGTTTCAGAGCCGAACTATAAATAAGAATAACCTCTTTCCAGTTATCCACATCTCCGTCACGTCCTGTGATAATATCCATAAGCAACCCTTCCTCTCCCTCTTCGGGAGTCCCCATACTCCACTTATATAATAGCATATTTTCACAGGAAAATGCATGTTTTTATAAACTTTTTATACATTTTTCATAATAAACTTATCGACGAATTTCTTCTATTCATTCCGTATATAAAGTTCATAATGTTCACTTTCGTTAACCTGCGTAAAATGATCCTTAATATAAACCGTATCCACCGCTCCATAGCCATAAAGTGTCGGCCATTGCGGAATTTCCTTCGTTTCGTCATAGATTTCCTTTGGAATAAGGATACACTGCGCATCCGTAACTGTCACCTCTGCCGGTTCCCTGTCATAATAAAATTTCAGCACATACTTCTGATAATCATCTACCGGAAAGCAGGTCTGCAGATTCTCCGTATGTCCCCGGAAAATATCAGCGATTTCTGTTTCACGCTCCGCATACTGGGAATGATACGAGGATCCGCAAAGCTCAAACACTGCAAACCCCAAAAGCAGTAAGCAGCAGTACTTCCCTGCTATAACCATCTTCCCTTCCGAAAACCGGAATACTCTCCCCACCAGAAGATTCAGCAGCCACACCAGCATCAGGCTGACCGGAACGGCAAGAAACGAAAATACCCGGTAATACGGCTGCACACTCTGAATCACCAGCATCACCGGCACCATCACTGCAGATACCGCCAGATAGACGTGGAAGAACCACAAATTCTCATCCTTTTTACGGGAAAAGCATGCACTCACGACGGCAAGCGCACCCCCGATGGCAAGGATCACCACAAGCACCTCTCCAAGTCCTGCATAGAACAGATTGAACACACCCGTAAGATAATGGAACAGCTCCTTCACGATATAGCTTCGCTCATCCCCTTGAATGTACGGAGTTGCCAGCATATATTCCATGCCGGTCCGCAATGCTTCAAACGGAGTTTTCAGAATGATTTTTACCTGGTAAATTCCATAATAAATGCCGGACGGATCCTTTGACATGAGATTTGATCCGATCGCAAGCCAGATCACCGCATACAGCAAAACCGTCAGAACCGCTGCCACTACGGAAGCGGCAATCAGCTTCCACAGCGTTTTATATTTTTTCGTAAAAAGAAGTGTAATTCCACCTGCGATACAGACCGGAATTACCCAGAAGGTCGAGCTTACCAGAGTATACAATCCCCCTGTCAGGGACAGGATGTAAAGGATATAATCTCTTTTTCGTGCCTGCTCCTTACAGATCTTAAAAAGGCTTAACAGGGCAAGCAGATAACAGGTTGCCGCAAGTGTATAGCCGCGTCCCTGCACCGAAAGATTGTTGACCTGCCAGACTGCCACATACAGGAATACCACCCCTGCGGAAAAGAACCGGTTCAGGAATTTCTTCGCAAACTGATACAAAAGAATCATATTGGCACAGGACATGAGAAACGAAACACCACGAAGTCCGATATAGGGATTCCCCAGATAATCAAGAAACGCTGACAGCACCGAATAAAAAACATGATTATTCGGCACCGGCCAGTGAATCGCTGCGTAAACCGGTCCCCTTGAAATAAAGGAATAGTAGGTATACAGCTCATCATACCATGGTTTGATTGCAAACATGCTGACTGCATAATAGACTGCCATCCCTAAAAAAAACAGGCTGAATAATTTATTTTCTACTATAAATGCTTTGATTCTTTTCATGTAAATTCCTTTTCCCTTAAAATAAACACAGATCAAAAATTCTTCATCATATTCCGTCAAGGGTCAACATGACTCTGATTTGTTACCAAATGGTAAACATTAAAATAATACCTCTCCAGCAGATAGGTTCCTTCTTCGGTATAGGCAATCCCTTCGGTCTCCCATTCCTTCAACAGATCCTCCCTGCTGTTAAAGCTGCCGAAGAAATAAATATCCTTTTCCTGCACAAACTGCAAAAGCTCTGTGGTATCCTCAAGTCCCCGGCACTGTGGAAGCAGCTCTGCAATCAGGTCTTCCGGATTACTTCCATACAGCCAGATCTCATTTGAATCCTTCAGATAGCAGGCTGTCACGGCCTGCACATGATTGAAGTTGCAAAGTACCACAGCATCCTTTGGAAAATCTGCAAGAAAGCTCTGCGTTGCTTTCATCTCTACGATCTTCTTATTCTCTTCTCCATAAAAGCCCTGCATATTCGAATATCCCGAAAGAAGAAACGGCACGAATAACAGAATGCCCCAGTTTTTCTCTATAAAATCCCACAGCACAACTGCTGCCACAAGCCACATAGCCCCAAGGCAGGGGATGAGATACCGGTATACGAAGATCGGACGGTTCAGAATCGAGCATACAAATCCAATCAGTGTGGTAAATACTGCAATCCATAATCCGGTAAGCAGAAAGAAACGTCCCTTTGCATCCTTTCTTTTCATAAGGAAGGAATATAAAAAGGCTGCACCAAAGAACAAAATCATCACACAGGCCAGCACGTAATTCTTCTTTACTGTATAGGAAACCGGCAGGAAAATATATTTCATGCATCCGAAAATGCTTTTCCAGGTGAGCGGCTGAATCCAATAGCTGCTGCTTACCGTCCGTACCTGCGAGAAAAAGAACGGCAGCCACGGAAGATAAGCAAGCGCGGATAATCCGGCACAAAGCAGAACCTTCCCTATACATTTGCCTGCTATCCTTCCGGTTTCCTGTTCCGTTGTATGTTCTGCTCTCCATCCTTTCACAGGGGCTTTTGTCAGAATTGCTTCCTGCTCTTTTGATTGCTCCTTATGTACATGTGTCTTTTTACAAGATGTTTTTTCTGTTTTTCCTTTATGCGCCATAACAACGAAGAATACAAACAACACAATATAAATCGCAATCACCGCTACGCAGGCATAATACTGTGTATATGCCGTGAGGATTCCATAAACCCAGAACAGAAGCCAGTGTTTATTTTTCTTCCACCATTTTATAAATCCATTTTCTCCAGTGACGGATTCTGATGTCAAAACTGCTCCGGAAGTTACTTCTGATCCTGCTACTTTTGGTTCTGCTGTCTCGTCTGTTCCTGCTGCCACTCCCGGTTCTGCTGTCTCTTCTGTTCCTGCAGCCGCTCCCGGTTCTGCTGTCTCTTCTATTCCTGCAGCCGCTCCCGGTTCTGCTGTCTCGTCTGTTCCTGCAGCCGCTTCCGGTTCTGCTACTCCCTCTGCTTCAGATACTTCTTGCGTTGGAAATGCACGAACCAGTTCACAGCTATGTACGAAAGCCGCTGTAATAAAAAACAATGCCAGGGAATACATCCGGATCTCCACTGTATAGTTGGAGATCTGCGGCATGGTCATTACCAGAAACCAGAACAGCCCTGCAACATGCAGTCCGAAGTTCTTCCGGATCGCTGTCAGTGTATAAACGAAGATTCCCACAAAGGGAAGCATTGATGCTAGCTTGCACAGTACGATCGAGGAAGCCGCCGGAACCAGTACCTTTCCAATATCATGAAAGAACTTCAAATACCAGTAATAAAGTGGCGGATGCACATCCTTCCCGGTAAGGACTGCAATTTCCTTATAACTATGCTGTATAAAATTCACGGAAAATACTTCATCAAACCAGATATCCTGTCCGAATGCCTGAAGCAGACATACAAAAAAGGAAAGAATTCCCAAAATCAGAAAGAGAATTCCACAACCATTCTTCCATTTTTCTTCCGGTGTTCCAAAAATAAGCCTTTGTATTATCCTCATAATTGCTATCCCACATTAATCTCCTGCGTCCTTTTTCTCTTACGCAGTACTCTGATCTGTCACTTATTTATCTTAACATGATCCCCCGGAAAAACAAAGCGGTAAATAAAACCGCTGTAGTTTTTCCACAGCGGTTTCTCTTATCCTGATATTTTGTCCCCTCCAGTGCCTGATTCCATCCGTACAGATTACCGGGATCGTAAAGCTCTTTCATGATATGATACCCACAACAATTTCCACATAAGCTTTAAGTGGCGCAGGCCATCCCGTACCGACCTCAAATGAGAGCGGTGCCCTCTTTGATCCTTATAGAAGCGTACCGGAACCTGACGGATGTTCTGCCCCTGCACGGCAGCCCTTCCTATCATTTCCGTAGCGAATTCCATCCCCCCACACCGGCATCCGAGTCTCAGGAAACAATCCCTGTTCACTGCACGTACGCCACAATGAAAATCCCTCACATCGGTTCGGAAACAGCACCTTCCAATAAAAGATAAGACAGGCACTCCGATATATTTATGGGCAAAGCCCATTGCCCCCTTCTCCATCGGGTAAGCAAAGCGATCTCCGATTACCATATCCGCACCTGCTCTTAATTTATCGAGAAACGGCTGCAGCTCTTCAAAGGAATAACTGCAATCACAATCTGCCATGATCACATATTTACCGGCTGAGTGCTTTAGTCCAAATCTCAGGGCGTTGCCGTAGCCCTTCCGGTCACAGGACAGTACCTTCGCTCCGGCATATAATGCTCTCTTTGCTGAAGCATCAGTACTTCCATTATCAATAACCAGCACCTCTCCATCAATATGGTAATCGTGCAGGAAAGAAACTGCCTGTCTTACACAGCCTTCAATTGTGTTTTCTTCATTCAGGCATGGCATCAGAATCGTCAATTCCATGTGCAGCGCGTCTCCTTCTCTGATTTAACGGAATAACACTATTTTTTCTTTCTCAGGATATTCCGGATTCCCAGTTCATACGTAACGAACAGCACCCCGGTAACGGTTACAAGCTGTGCACGGTACGTAAAGAAGTAATGCAGATAAGCATGATTTTCAAGCACTATATAGCGCAGATACGGCACTGCACCAATCATCAGGATCAGTAACAACAGGCGTCCGTCAAACTGTTTTGACCGGAAAAGATAAATTAATGCCAGACAGACAAACAGCACCGCAAGAAAGCTGATTGCGGCTGCTCCCATTCCCATCGTATTACGGAAAGGGAACAGACTGCCCTGGTTACGGATGACCGCTCCCAGAAACCGCTGTATTCCGGATGCCTCCGGATCAAGATTCGTATTGCCAAGATATACCGCTCCTCCGATCCGTTCTCCCGCTGCCTTCATTGCCTCTTCAAATGCCTGCCTGCCAAGCACCGCCACAGCAAGAAGCCACTTGGTAATAAACATAATGACATAAGAGCTTCCCCAGCAGAGCAGACCACAGAGCAGACGTCTGCTTTCCTGCCTGATGCTTTCCAGTTCTCCTGCCTGATAACGCAGGACAAGCAGCAGCAAAATCGGCATTGTCACCGTCAGTGTCTCTGTTGTCAGAAAGTCAAAAAAGCAGGTCCACACACCGGAAGCGCACAGAATTGCGTATACTCTCCGGTAGAAGGAGCCGGTATCGGTTCTGTGTGGAAACCAAAGCAGCAAAAGAATCAGAAAAATATTCATCAGAAGAAAGGTTGTAATATATTCTATACTGAATGCACACATCCAGGTCTGAACAATGACATTTCCCAGAAGATAGCAGACCGCCAGTGTTTTTGCCTTTTGCTTCCACATGAGTGCGATCACCGTAAGAGTAAGCAGTAACAGCACGACTCCCAGTATGATTCTCGCTCCGCGTATTCCCGTAAACACAAAAAGAGGACGAAGAAGAACCATTCCTCCGTGCCAGTAGCGGAAATAATCAACATCAGGTGTTTTATCACCTGCAAGGCTTTCGGCAAGGCTTATCTCCACTGACTGAAGCTCCGGATTATAATAGGAAGCTTTTATCAGGGAACGCAGCAGATCCTTCTTATCGATATGATATAAAATATTCACAAGAATACAATCTGCATAATTATCCTGTCTGGTATTAAACTGTCCCTCCAGTAATAGAGGAAACAGCTCGTGCTCTTCAAAGTAAGCCCCACTCTCCACACAGGACTCCCTGATCATGCTCTTCGGAATCCATCCGGTTATCATAAGGAGCAGCATCGCACACAAAATGCTTGCTATTACAACTCCTGCCATACCAGCCAAAGATTTCCACTGCTTCTCCACTGTTCTTCTCGTCCTCATATTTGTTTATTCTGTTTTCAGGCTGTTCCGTTCAGGAAAAAGGGTTAGTTCCATCCGTACAAATTGCCAAGATAGGTAAATCCATAGAACAGCTCACTGTCTGCCGGTGCCTGTCCTGCCGGGATCGTAAAGCTCTTTCTGCTTCCGTCCGTATCGGTAAAGGTCGTCTTTAATGATACATCCGATCTCTTCGCAAGCTCTTCCATCATTCTTCTGGTATAACAGCGGAACGGATCCGAATTCCATTCCACAACCGCATTCTGCGGTGCATTCTGTATTGCCGCGCAATATTCATGAAAATAAACAAGTGAAGCTGATATCGGGTATTCATCATCTACCGCTCCGCATTCGCACCTATGCTGCATCAGGCCGTCGCTCTCAAGCGTTGCTTCCAGCGTTTCCACCCATTGGAAGCTGTGCTCGTGGCTTGCTACGAGCTGCGCCGGCTGCACCGGCTGCACTTCTTCATTTGATTTCAGAGGATATCTCACCATCCAAAAAGTATTTTCATCCTTTGCTTCCTTAACAAAATATGTATACCTATCAGGTAGTGTTACTGATACATCGCCTCCATGTAATCCAGTATCTTTCTCTAGAATCTGGACGAATGTGGCATCATTTATATCATCATATATATAGACAACTATGTCTCCACTACTCTGATAAGTATGATAAAGTGTTGTTCCTCCAGGAATGTTGTCACCTGCATTAATATTAAAAAAATCAATTTTAGCTTCATCCGCCAGCACCCTTATGCCCGTTCCGAACATCATCGTAAATGCAAGCACAAGTGCAAGCAATCCCTTCATTCTTTGAAATAATACCTTCTTTTCCATTTCCATCTCCCTTCCTGCTGAATATAGCTTTCTTATATAGCAGTTTAGCACATCCGTTCAGGGAGCTCAATAGGTTTGAAATGAAATTTGACAGCAATGACGATCTATTGCATAATAAAAAAAACTTTCTGTTATGATACAGGAACCAAATAGTAATCATAGAGTGAGGAATGATTTATGAATACAAAAGCAGCTACCTTTTTCAAAAAAGCAGAGCAATACCGTACCACCATCCTAATTGGCATTTTCTTTCTGTATACCGTATTCATGCAGGCAGCCCCTTCTCTTGCTGCCCTATCCCATGAGTATAAGACCGGCATGTTTGTTGTAATCCTGCTTCTTTATCTGGCAGGGTGCTTTTTCATGACAAAGAAAAAACACCTTACCACAGACGATAAGGTATTCCTGCTGATTACCGGGGGCGTAATTTTGCGAAGCTATTATGTAATCTGCACCGGCGTGGTCGACCGCCAGCATGACGAAGGCTACTTCTCCGGATTGTCCGATGATCTGATTAATCCCGGCCACCTCGGCTATATCGAATACCTGTGTAAGTTCGGGCATCTTCCGGATTTCAGCCCTTATAAGCTGTTCTCCTATTATCATCCGCCCTTTCACCACATCCTTTCCTGCCTGTTCATTGATCTGCAGATGCTGTTTGGTGCCGGGGACCGTCTGGCGTTTGAAAACATCCAGGCTCTGACCCTTTTATATTCCAGCCTGTGTCTTACCGTCGGATATGGCATTTTAAAGAAAATCAAGAGCTCCGATACCTGTATGGTACTCGCCATGGCACTGCTCACCTTTCATCCCGGCATGGTCTATATGTCTGCAAGTGTCAATAACGATATGTTATCGACACTGCTTACCTTTACCTGCTTCTACTTTGCCCTGTGCTGGATGGAGCATAAATCTCTGAAAAATCTCATTCTTATTGCCTTATCGTTAGGCTTTGGAATGATTACCAAATTAAATGTTGCCGTGATGGCATTCCCTCTGGCGGCCGTTTTCCTGATGCATTTTGTGAAAGAATGCAAAGCCGGACGCGTCTGGAAATCCATCCGTGAATTTGCCATTTTCGGTGTTCTGACTGCCGGAATCGGGCTTTCCTGGGTCATCCGGAACCTCGTTTTCTACAATACGAATCCGGGCGTGCCGATTCTGCCTCCGGAATCCGAGCAGTACATCGGCAAGTTCTCCTATCAACAGATTTTCGGACTTCCTGCCTCTATGGAGCTTGCTTATCCGTTCCATACCATCAACGGAAATACCATCTGCAACACCTGGCAGATTCTGTTCCGGACCTCCATTTTTGACGAAGTCCGTCCGGAATTATCCGATTTCCTTTTACAGTGCTGCCGTGCTGCCCTGATTCTTGCAGCGACGCTCGGTATTTTATTATTTGTCATCAACATCCTTATGGCAATCCGGGAAATCCGCAAAGGGAACCGTGAGCTTGGCGTATTCCTGCTGGTTGGTTACGTTCTCGTTGTACTGACCTTTATTGCTTTTATTATTAAGTACCCTTATACCTGCAGTGCCAACTTCCGCTATGTGGTGGTCGGACTTCTGTTCTCCGTCATCGGACTGATCCAGTTCTGTGACCGTTCCCGTATGGAAAGCAGGGTACATCAGATCTGTGCAGCCATATTGGAATATCTGGTGCTTGCCTTTGTCATCCTCATCACACTGGTTCTGCTTACCTGGAATCAGTGGTAGACCACAGCCATTCAGAATACGGAAGAGGAATTTTAAACAGATACTGTCAAGATTATATAAGGAGATCCTGAAATGTTTCGTTTATGGGCTAAAATATTTAAAGAAAATCATTTACTCAAAGACGTGGTGATCTGTAATGATCAGGAGGATACCCGTACCCATAAGGTATTTCAGGCACTGGATGAGGCATGCTATGAGCTGGATCTCACCCGCCCCATCTGGCTGGACCTCAATATCAGGGACTTTAAACGCCATTCCAAAACACGTTTTACACAGGACAGCTTCATTGAGCATATTGATTTTGATTATCTGGAAATTCAGATCATTGAAGAAGATTAAAATCAGATTTGTAACAGAGGGTCTGTGCAGGGTTTTTCTGCATGGGCCCTTTTATATTTGTGAATAAAACGATTGACACTGCATATCTTATGTAGTAGTATTTACTTATTCCTAATGTAGTTTTAAATACTATGTGCTGTTATTTAAAGGAGGTTTTCTTATGCAAATTACAATTCGTGAGCCCGGAAGTGCTCTTACCCATTTTATAGCAATGTTACTGGCAGCCTTTGCTGCTGCTCCGTTATTAACCAAGGCAGCGCTCTATGCAAGCCGGGAATCCATTATCGCACTCAGTATTTTCTGCGTGAGCATGATCCTATTATATGGAGCAAGTGCAACCTACCACTCCTTGAACCTGTCCGGGCGCCCCTTACGCATCTTCCGTAAGATTGATCACATGATGATTTTCATACTGATCGCCGGTTCCTATACCCCGATCTGCCTGACTGTCCTTGGCGGGAAGCTTGGTTACACCCTGCTTGCCGTCATCTGGGGTCTTGCCCTGTTCGGCATGCTCCTGAAAGCCTGCTGGATCACCTGTCCGAAATGGTTTTCCTCTGTCATTTATATTGCCATGGGCTGGGCCTGTGTTGCCGTATTCGGTCCACTCCTTCAGGTACTTCCCACTGCTGCCTTCCTCTGGCTGCTTGCCGGTGGCATCATCTACACCATCGGCGGTGTGATTTACGCCTTAAAGCTCCCCTTATTTAATGCAAAGCATGAGTTCTTCGGCTCCCACGAAATATTCCACCTCTTCGTTATGGCCGGAAGCTTCTGTCACTTCATCTTCATGTACTGCTATGTGGCTTAAAAGACCTTTATAGGAATTTCCTATAAAAAAAGGATCCTTACGGATCCTTTTTTATAATTAAGCATTTCCTAATACTATTAAGAACAGCTTTATGATGTCATATTAAATCACTTTGCATCCGCATATCCATTGGGATTCATGCTCTGCCATCTCCAGGAATCCTCACACATTTCCTTAATATCATACTGTGCTTCCCATCCCAGTTCTCTCTTTGCCTTATCCGCATTGGAATAGCATGTGGCAATATCTCCGGCACGACGCGGTTTAATCACATAAGGGATCTTCACACCGGTAGCAGCCTCGAAGTTCTTCACGATATCAAGAACGCTGTAGCCCTTTCCGGTTCCCAGATTGTAAATTGCCAGTCCGACCTTCTCATCAAGCTTCTTAATTGCCTTCACATGACCGATGGCAAGATCGACAACATGAATGTAGTCGCGGACTCCGGTTCCGTCCGGTGTATCATAATCATTGCCAAATATACCAAGCTCTTTCAGCTTACCAACCGCAACCTGTGTTACATAAGGCATCAGGTTATTCGGAATACCATTCGGATTCTCCCCGATCAGTCCGCTCTTATGTGCTCCGATTGGATTAAAATATCTTAACAGAATCACATTCCATTCCGGATCTGCCTTCTGCATATCGGTAAGGATCTGCTCTAACATGGACTTCGTCCAGCCGTAAGGATTGGTACACTGTCCCTTCGGACACTCTTCGGTAATCGGGATCACTGCAGGATCTCCGTATACAGTTGCGGAAGAGGAAAAGATAATGTTCTTCACGCCATGCTTACGCATTACATCTACAAGCGTCAGTGTTCCAGCAATGTTATTCTCATAATATTCCCAGGGCTTCTGCACGGATTCTCCAACAGCCTTAAGACCTGCGAAATGAATACAGGACTCAATGCTCTCTTTTTCAAAAATCCTGTTCAGTGCCTCACGGTCAAGAATGTCTGCTTCATAGAAGGTAACCGGCTTCCCGGTAATCTTCTCCACTCTTTTTAAACTTTCCCTGCTGGAATTGCTTAAGTTATCCACAACAACCACTTCATATCCGGCATTCTGAAGCTCCACCACAGTATGACTTCCGATATAGCCGGCTCCTCCGGTTACTAAAATTGACATCTTTCTCTCCTCACTTTCCTTAAGGACTTGTTTCCCTGTAATACCAAATGTCTTCTTGCAAGACCTGGTTTTGCTTTCTATGGACGTTACTGCTCACCCGCACCTCGTTCCACCATCAAAGCTGTCACTGGCTGCTGTGTGAACTGTAACCTATGGGTTCATTATATGCCACCCGGAATAGTTTCACAATACAGAAATGTTGCTCTTATCTGTCAAAATGTTGTCTGACTGCTGTGTGAACTGTAACTGTCCGGAAACAGTTCTGCATCCTTACGCCCGGGTAATTATAGCTCAATTCCATTTAATTTACACAGCTCTCTTGCGCTCTCTACGGAATCCACACCGGTTGCATTTTTGATGGGTGCAAACTCTTTGCTGCGCTCTACCTCAAACGGCAGGCAGTTTTCCATTTCATGAATCATATCCAGCACAAGCTGTTCAAATTTATATCCATTGGGAGCCTCCGGCTTCACCTTTTCACCCTGCTCATTTAAATAAGGAATCTTCTTTTCTACCACATGCAGGGGAAGATTCTTCTCACGGATCTTCTCAAGCTCCGAAATCCGGAACAGGTAATTCAGAATCACACCGAAGTTGTAGGCCGGATCTCCTGCCGCATCCTTTGCATCACGCATTTCTTCTGTAAGTTCATAGTATTCCACGATGGACGGTCTGCCATCCTCTAAGCACATTACACCAACCTTCTCGTCCGGGGTTACCTTCTTTACCACTTTCGAGCCGGCTACACACTGGTTCTCCAGAACCGCACCCACGAAAACCGGATCGGCAATCCGTTGTAATACGTTATCTACTGCGAAAATGTTCAGCCATTCCACGCCATCCTCCATCGCCTTCTGTGCAATGCCCCATTTATGCATAGACAGGTACCAGCCACCATTCCCGTTCGGAGATGTGGACATCTTCCACTTTTCTTCAAGATAAACCTTGCCCTCATAATCGGTTGCCGGTGCCATCTCCTGCATAAAGAAGGTGATATGCTCCGCTGCATAGCCGAAGTAATCATGCTCCTTCAAAAATGCAGTCGTTGCCTGATGATTCTTGTCACTTGTCATAATATAAAGCGGAATGAATACCCCAGCTTCCTTCACGACATCCATCAGGTTTTCAATGAGACGCTGGAAAATATATACTTCTTTTGTAAGACCGATATTAAACATTCCCTTCGGATTGTCGGATCCAAGCCGGGTTCCCATTCCGCCGGCAAGAAGCACCGCACCAACCTTTCCCTCACGGATCGCCTGTAAACCGGTTTCCCTAAACTGCGTCTTTTTCTCTTCGATCTCCTTAAGCTGCATGGCTGCAAGGGGAGTAATCACACCCTTCTGCGGCTCCTTCTTTCCATCCTTCACGGCATCCAGAATTGAAAAATCCGTATCCTCAATCTGCTTCAGCAGTGCTTCCTTCTGTTCCTCGGAAAGCTCCTCATAATATCTTAAAACCTGCTCCTGGCCTGCCTTGTGCAGCTTGTCCTTTGCTTCCTGTAAATTCATACCTTCCCTCCATTTCCGGCTCTTCCCCAATCGGAAATTACCCTATATTCCGAAGTGCAGCATTCTGCTTATAGCAGTTCAGCCATGCAGAAATGATTGTGCAAGATGACCGTGGGAGCTTGCTCACTAAGGGCAGCTTATACAATCATTTCTATAGGGCGGACGCCCGACATGAAATAAGCTGCCGGAAAACACGTATATTTGTCAGTCAATCTGTACAATCCGGCAGCTTATGAATGGGCATGGCTAAGCTGTTACTTCTGCTTCTTTTATTTACGATTATAGAGTATTCCCCTCGATTATGCAAACCATAAGTAAGAATTGCCTCCACTTATCGCCTCACTTATGGAAGCATCTCCATTAAATACAAAATCCAGCTTTTTCCCATAATGAAAACCATGTCTTCTTCTGACATACCGCGCTGCAAAAGAGCTGCTGTCACCATCGGAATCCGTGCATGATCCGGCAGGCAGTCATTCTTCTGTACCGGCGGCTCTTTTCCCTGCAATCCGGCCCGTGCCTCGTCATAGGAATCGCACAGATCAAAACCAAAGCCGATATGTTGTGCACCAAGTCTTGCAGTCTCATATTCAATATGCTCACACATTCTGAGAAGATGACCGCCGCTTAAAGAACCCGTAACATAACGGCATCCGTTCAGTCCCATAATGCCGCCCTGCTGCGCCAGCTTCTGCATCTGTCCATCCGTCAGATTCCGGTAATTGTCATATATCGTCCTGCTGTTTGAGTGTGTTGCCACAAAGGGGCGTGTCGTAATACGGCATACATCTGTAAAGCCATCATCATTTAAATGGCTCACATCCAGAAACATGTTTAGCTCCTCCAGTTTCCGGACCGTCTCCATCCCCTTTTCAGTAAGTCCTCCCCGTATCTGACGATGCTCCGAAGCCTTACAGCAGCCTGTTGCCAGTGCATCCTTTCTGCTCCAGGTAAGCGCTGCTCCACGGACTCCCTGCCTGAAAAGCTCCTCGAGTCGGTCTGTCTCTTCTCCGATACAATCGAGTCCTTCCATATAAAGAAGAATTCCAAGCTCCCTTTTTTCTGTATTCTTCTGATCCAGAAGCTTCGCAAGATCCTGCCGGCTTTGGATCAGCAAGACCCTCTCATAGAGCGGTTCCTTCTCCCGGTACCTCTGAAGTTCCAGATTACAGGTAACTATCTCTCCCTTTAAAAGCTTAATCTGCATCAGCGCATTCGCCCACGCATGATCCAGATCACAGTTTGCCACATAAATTGAAGAGGCTATCACCCGGATGCCTGCCTGATAAAAATTCTTAAGATACCGGTGGTACAGGACATTCTGCTCGCCCAGCTCATGTCGCAGCACAAGCTCACCTGCCAGATCCAGATGCATATCCACTACCGGATGCTGCTTGTGCAGCCTCAGCGCCTGTTCTAAATATCTGCTCTCAATTTTCATATCTATGCTATCTGTATGACTACTATCCGCTGTAATGCCTATGTTGTCTATACCACTGTGTTCTGTCACTCTATCCTGATTCATCATGCTGCCTTCTCGCTTTCCAGTCTCCGACTCTGCTCCAGCAGTTCCTGTCATACGGAACAAATGCTGACCACAGACTGCGCTCTACTCTTCTGCTATCAGCATATGCGAAGATAGAACGTTTGGCAACCAGGAAACGCCAAGATACTGCCCTGCCTGTGCAAATAGATCACCTCAAAATATCAGAAGCTTCTTAAATATATTGTTAACCAATTTTTTTGCATCTTAAAACTTACTATTGCATCCCTTTCCTTTTTATGCTATTTTATAGAAAAGCATACAACTTCTGTGGTATCTTATTAAATTCTTTTTCAGAATTCCAGACATATACCCCAAGTATGAATTTGAAGTTTTAAATGATTACAGTGTAGATCTATGCGATATTGACACTTGCAGTGTCGTACCCACGATCTGTGTTACGATCTGCGATCTGATCAGTTCTGTTTGCGGTATCTGTATTTTAGGAATTCCTAACCACCCATTTAGGAAATCTATGCTTTTAAATTCCAGTAACTTTCATTATTTAAAGGCAGAGGATTTTCATTTCTGTCTGACTACATCATAAAAGGAGAAACAATGGGAGAAAAAGATCATACCCAGAAAATGCTGATTGGATGCCGGGATGTTTTTGCAGAATTAATCAACGTTTTAATCTATTCCGGCGAGAAAGTGGTGAACGAGGCCGATCTGTTAGCCGGGCCGACAGAGAGTCTTTATATCGAAGCGGATAAGCAGACTCATCAGCAGCTCCGTGACTGCAGCATGTATGAACTGCATAACGGCGAAATTCATGCACTTTATAACCTTGAAAACCAAAGTACCATAGATGCCTATATGCCGCTTCGCTGTGCAGGTTATGATGGTGCTGCTTACCGATCACAATGCAACGACCGTAAAAACACATATAAAACTTATCCTGTATTTACGTTTGTCTTAAATTGGAGCAGAAAACCATGGAATAAGGCAACTTCTATCCTGGAAGCACTACACTTTAAACCTAATCCTGCAGCCTATCCATATTTCAACAATAGCAAAATGCCGGTATTTAATATGTGTTTTCTAAGCAAAGATGTCCGTGAGAAATTCCAGGGTGACCTACGCATCATCCTCGACTACTTATGTGATCGTGAAAGCCTGTTGAATCGAAACCAGACTATGAAGCACCCGGAAGAGGTGATCCGAATGCTCCATGCTCTGACCGGCGATGATCAATATTTAAACTCTATTCCACTATTTACTTCACCTGCTAAGAAAGGAGAATCTACCGTGTGTGATTTAATTAATTCTTATTATACCGAAGGCCATAACACCGGGCTTATCGAAGGCCGCAATTCCGGCCTAATCGAAGGTCGGAATCAGGTTATCCAAGCTCTCATCAGTAACTGTAAAGATCTGGGCTGCAGCTTCGAAAATACGCTTGACCGAATCAAAAACAGTCTCTCTTTATCCGATGACGAAGCTCTGGAAGATATGAAGCTATACTGGTAGCTTATACTTTTCTTCCATATGCAATCATCATTCCTTCTACTTTAATAATCAGAGGATGGTTTCCTACCTTTATGTATTGCTCAATTTCTTTCTGCTGCCAATAATAATCCTTCGCCTCCAGTAGACTCATTCCATGCTTCATAAGGTTAGATATCATCCTCTTTTCCGATGCATTTCCTGTCCACTGTTCCAATTCTCTCAAATTGTCCAGTTCTTTAAGATATTCCGGGTTGTCGGGATCCAGATATAGTACTTTATCATTCATTCGACAATCAATATCCTTGAGTCCACACTGCTTCATATATTGGGGAAGTCTCATAGCAATCGCATAATCTCTCCCCTGCGTCTGTAGCTGATGCTCCCACAAACTGCTCAACCCTGAATGCCGGCATATATTCCCATAATCCATTCCTTCCATATACAAACCAACTGTCTCAAATTCACGATTACATTCCATGCAGATCATCCAGCCTCCCGGCTTCAAAAATTCCGTCATCCTTTTTAACATCTTATTTGCATGATTTACATGTCGCAATACGCACTGACAGATTACAAGATCATACCGTTGCTCCACAGGATAATCCATAATATCTGTCAGAATAAATTTTGCTCTCTGCTCGTTCCCTCTATATCTCTTTTTCGCTTCCAATAATATCTCTTCCGAAAAATCAATACCCGTATAAGTGGTTTCATCCGGTAGCATGGGCAGGATTCTTTCACCCAATCCACCATATCCACATCCGCAATCCAATATTTTCACAGGTTCATGAATTTTCCATACATTCTGAACAAGAAATTGCAGGTAATCCTCATTCCATCTATTCTTTTCACGCCTTTGCAAATATAAAACCTGTTCTGACCAATATTCCCGTTTATCTGTGTCAGCGGCTTCATAACTGATATCCAACGGCGCAATTCCCAATAACATATCTGTTGTCACTCCAAAATATTCCGTCAATCGAACAAGCATTTCCAGATCCGGACAGGTCATACCATTTTCCCACTTGCTGATTGTCTGTGGTGACACCAGTAAAGTTTCTGCCAGTTCCTTCTGTGTAATTCCTCTTCGTTTTCTCAATTCCGCTAACTTGAAGTCCATCGTAGTTCCCCCTCCTCTATTGTTATCTAAACTTTAGCATAATTTTTCTTCGCTGTATTTACCAAATATGGAGAAACAACTCTCTTATTTCGGGAATATTTTTTCGTTTTACTATTGCATCCCTTTCCTTTTCATGCTATTTTATAGAAAAGCATACAACTTCTGTGGTATCTTATTAAATTCTTTTTCAGAATTCCAGACATATACCCCAAGTATGAATTTGAAGTTTTAAATGGTTACAGTGTAGATCTATGCGATATTGGCACTTGCAGTGTCGTACCCACGATCTGTGTTACGATCTGCGATCTGATCAGTTCTGTTTGCGGTATCTGTATTTTAGGAATTCCTAACCACCCATTCAGGAAATCTATGCTTTTAAATTCACGTAACTTTCATTATTTAAAGGCAGAGGATTTTCATTTCTGTCTGACTACATCATAAAAGGAGAACCAATGGGAGAAAAAGATCATACTCAGAAAATGCTGATTGGATGCCGGGACGTTTTTGCTGAACTAATCAATGTCTTAGTCTATTCCGGCGAGAAAGTTGTGAACGAAGCCGATCTGTTAGCCGGCCCAACAGAGAGTCTTTATATCGGAACAGACAAGCAAACCCACCAGCAGTTCCGTGACTGCAGCATGTACGAACTGCATAACGGCGAAATTCATGCACTTTATAACCTTGAAAACCAAAGTATCATAGATGCCCACATGCCACTTCGCTGTGCAGGCTATGATGGTGTTGCTTACCGATCACAGTATCAGCACTTGGAGCGCGGTGTCTATCCAGTTATTACACTGGTTTTGAATTGGAGTAGGGAACCATGGAATACATCCCGCTCTCTTATTGGATTATTCCGTTATAAGCCACACCCTGTTGTGAAGGCTTACATCAATGATACCTCGTTACATGTATTTGATATGTGTTTTCTTAAAAAAGAACTGCGTGAACTGTTTCAGGGTGACCTACGCATCATCCTCGACTACTTATGTGACCGCGAAAGCCTGTCGAAACGAAACCAGACTATGAAGCACCCGGAAGAGGTGATCCGGATGCTCCATGCTCTGACCGGCGATGATCAATATTTAAACTCTATTCCACTATTTACTTCACCTGCTAAGAAAGGAGAATCTACCATGTGTGATTTAATTAATTCTTATTATAACGAAGGACATAATTCTGGCTTGATCGAAGGCCGGAATCAAGGCATTCAGGCCCTGATCCTCGTCTGCAAGGACTTTGGCTGTAACTTTGAAAACACGCTCACCCGTATCAAAGACAGCTTTTCTTTATCCGATGACGAAGCTCTGGAAGATATGAAGCTATACTGGTAAATTCTTCGCAGCCATGAACCATCCATAGACCTCCTGCCAGCACTCCTCCGGAATCATGGGCCATTGGCACGTGCCATACTTCCTGGTACACAATTCCATGGCCTGTGCAAGCAGGCTTCCATGTGAGGAATCAGCTCCCCGAAGCATCCATTCCGTAATTCTGGTCCAGTAAGGGGCAATTTCATATAAATGCTTCTGGTGCATCTCCCTGATAACGTCCTCCACAGCATAATCAATGGTAAGGAATTCCGGCACCCAGGATCCTCTGTCACCATGAAGAATCATGATCTGTGCCCCTTTTGCACCATGGACAGGAAGTCCAACCGCCCCGGGATTGAAAATAAGTTTTCCATGCTCTTCAAAGCTGGTCGAGCGATGTGTATGTCCGCTTAAAATATAGGTCTGCTTTATCTCCTTGAAGATCTCCCCATTCTTCTCATTATGAGCATAAAGATCTTCCCGCACATTACGCGGAGAGCCATGGCAAAGCATCAGTTCCGGCAGACCCTCTATTCTTACGATCCTGCTTATGGGCAGGTTTTTAAGAAAATCCAGATCTTTGGACTGCAACTGTGTTTTTCCATACCGCAGCATCCCGACCGTGCTGGGATAGGCATCCCACTCCGGATGCTCCTCCACGAGACTTCCTAACTGATACTCTTCCTTATTACCGCGGATGATATAGCAACACTCTTCTTCCATGAGCCGGTATAACATCTCCATGGTATGGCGTATGCCCGGAAGTTCTCCGATATAATCTCCCAAGAGACAATAGGCATCTATGTCCTGCTGCTTGAGATAAGAAAGACATGCTTCAAAAGCAATATCATTTCCATGGATATCTGATAAAACTGCCAGTTTCATTTCTTTCTCCTTGTTTCCTGCTTATTTGCTTTGGGCAAAGCATCGGTATAATGGGGTGATTATTTCGGTTTCCCACGCAGCGTAATCCTTCCATTCATTTTTCAGCTTCTGTTCATATTCCTTAAAAGATGCACGGTGCTCCTCTGCCAGCCTGCCTTCGCAGTTCTTTATATAGGCTAAAAGATCCTCCGGATGGTCAAGCCCTTCCACCCGGTTTGAAAATGTCTCCAGATCCACTCTTTCAAAACATCTTCTCATCTGATCTTCCAGCATCAGCCGTTCTTCCTTTTTCTGCAAGATACGTTCCCTGAGATCCAGTAGAATTCCCGTCTGGTCCAGCACCTCCTGTATGGCTTCCAGCAATCCATAGACCGAATAAGTAGAAAGCAGAAAGCCTCCGGGATGAAGAACCTTTTTCACACGCTCCATCAGTTTTTCCGGCTGTGCAATAAATCTCCAGAGGTGATTGGCTACAACACGGTCATAAGTTTCTTCTATTGTCCAATTCGTTTCCATATCCTTAACCATAAATTGAAACGTAACATCATTCTGTAAAAATCGCTTATGACCCCGGTGGAATTCCTTCAGATATTCTATGCAGACATTTCTCTTATCTACCAACGTAATGGTAGTGCCTGCCGGAATCCGGTTCCGGTTCTTAACCCAGAGATTCCCATGTCCGCATCCCATATCCAGAATGTGCATCCCTTCCGTCAACGCCAGCTTATCAAAGGTCCACTGATACCATTCCTCATTTCTCACTGTATGCTGCTGGTAAAAGTAATAGCCATAATCAAACGGCTTTTCCATATGAATCAGCTTTAGCAGATCGGTTACCTGCTGTATATCGTTTTCTCCTCCGGACCTGCACTCATAAATCGTGTCATCCAATAGGGAAATCATCTGTTCCATCTGTTGCTTCTTTTCTTCCAGCTTCAGTTTCTGCCGCCACAATGTCTCCTCCCATTTTTCATTCTGCGCCTTCCTGATCTGTTCACGGATTTCGTCCAGTGATAATCCTATATATTGAAGTACCCGGATTCTCTGAAGCTGCAAAATAGACTCCTGATTATAAAGCCGGTATCCACTGTCCGAATAACCAACCGGCTTCAGCAATGCCTTCTTATCATAAAACCGGATGGTTCGTGCCGACACACCCGTAAGCCTGCCAAGCTCTCCTGCAGTATAGATCTTCTTTTCTTCCATTCTGTTTCCAATTTCCCCTTCTCTCTGCTTATCTGTAACTGTTCAACATCTTCATAATAAGATTACCTTTATTATAAACATTGCCCTTACGTCAAGGTCAACAGAAATGTTACATATTAAAAAACACCCTCATGACTTTCATGAGGGTGTCTGACATTCAGCATCTTATCTCTGTTCCTGCAAATCTTTCTGTTCCGCAAATCCTACTTTTCCAGATCCAGTGTTTCCAGTAATTTCCGGATGTCCTCAACGCTGAGCCATTCGGTGTTGTTACCGGAGCTGTAGGAAAAGCCGTCTTCTACCTTGCGGCCGCTTTCGTTGATCTTCTGCTTATCATTCCACACTACCTGCGGATATACGATGAAATGCTTGTCATATTCATAGGTGGTAGCAGAATCCTCCGTGGTTACCATGATTTCATGCAGCTTCTCACCGGGACGGATACCAACCTCCGGCATCTTACATCCGGGAAGCATTGCTTCTGCAAGATCAGTAATCTTAAAGGATGGGATCTTGCTGATGAAGGTTTCCCCACCGGTTGCTTCCTCAAGAGCCTTGATCACAAGCTCTACGCCCTCCGTCAGACTGATCCAGAAACGGGTCATGCGGTAATCAGTAATCGGCAGCTCGTTACCGCCATTTTTAATGATGTTATGGAAAAACGGAATAATGGAGCCACGGCTTCCTGCCACATTTCCATAACGCACGATGGAAAAATTAATGTCCTTGGAACCGGCATACGCATTCGCTGCAATAAACAGCTTATCCGAAACCAGCTTCGTGCCACCATAAAGGTTCACCGGGTTCACCGCCTTATCAGTAGATAAAGCAACCACCTTCTTCACATCGGAATCCAGTGCACAGTCAATGACATTCTGGGCACCATGGATATTCGTCTTAATTGCCTCGTTCGGATTGTATTCACATGCCGGAACCTGCTTTAAGGCTGCGGCATGAATGACATAATCCACACCCTCAAAGGCTCGCATCATGCGTTCCTTATCACGCACATCTCCGATAAAGAAACGAAGCCTGTCCGCATATTCCTTAAATTCATTTGCCATGATAAACTGCTTAAATTCATCTCTGGAATAAATAATAATCTTCTTCGGATGATAATGAGTCAGCACATATTTCGTAAAACATTTACCAAAAGATCCTGTTCCTCCGGTAATCAGTATGGTCTTGTCATCCAATAACATAATTTAAATCTCCTTACTATTCGCTGTACATACGCTTATATTTTATCACATATCTGTGATAACTTCAAACACTAACTGGCAGACCCCAGACCCCTTAACATAATCCTTATTTAACTGAACAGATTTCATAGATCGTCCACATATTCTTCCGGGCAATTTCTTCATATGAAATCTCCCCGGAAGCATCGGAGTCATCCGGAAATTCTGTCCCGAGAAGCCGTTGCAGCTCCTCTCCCTGATTTTCACAGTCTGCCATATAAACAATGTATTTCTGAGACTCTGCGGCATTTTCATTCAGGAAGTTCTCACCGGTAAGAATCTCTCCCTCTCCCGAAATGGAGGCAAGGTAAATATTCTCATACTCACTCAGTTCGTCCAACAGCCACCAGATATGCGTTTCGGAAGCTTCATTATACAGAACAATCACCGGCGTTGTTTCATTCTGGCGGACAAATTCCTGCACCTCTGCTTCCTCCGGATAAAGGAAAAATACTTTATTACCGGTCAGATTCAGTGCCGCCATCAAAACTACTACAAGCACCGCCTCTTTACCTGTGATTTTCTGCTTCTTACCCGGTGCACTCTGTTTTCCGTTCTCTTCCTGCGGCAGATTTGGGGATGCCATCAATGCGATCCGTTCAGCAGCCTGTGCATTTCCCTGTTCCATTTCTTTCTGCACCATATACAGGCTATATACCAACAGGAGAACCAGGACTCCGTAGATCGGAAGTTCATAGCGGTTTGAAGTTTCTCCAAGCAGCAGTGCCGTCTTCGCAACCGTGAAAAAGTATCCTGCTGCGGTAAACAGTAAAAGTCCGACCGGCGGTGTCAGTATCCTCTCCCGCTTCTGTTCTCTGCCTGACCTTTTCGCCCTTTTCTGTAAAAACCGGTTGGTCACGGCAATCAGACAGATCAAAAGGAGCCAGATTGCCAGAAAACCGCCCATCATATATTTATCAAACAGTCCGGCAAAAAACTGTATTCGTTCCAGGGTATTGGAAGCATTGGTAAACTCGCCGACCGCCTCCGTTCCACGGTATCCCTTGAAAATATGGGAAAGTGCCGAAGGATAATAAACAAGCGCTGCGCCAAGGGCTGCTGCACACGTTCCAACATAAGCCACAAGGCTCTTCCATTTCCTTTCTTTCAAAAGATACAGGCAGAATCCGACTCCCAGGAAGAAATGAAAAATAATATAATAATACTGTGTCAGGAATCCGAGAAACACCGTAACAGCAAGCAGCAGATAAAACTTCCAGCTCTCCCTTTTCCGGACAAGGGCACGCAGATGCAGGCACAGGCATAACAGTACAAACACGGTCAGCCACTGGTACATCCGGATAAACATCACGCCCGAAATCACCGCAGCACCAAAGCCCCACATCGCACAGACAGTTCCGGCAAGGGCATATCCCCTTTTCCGGTAAGCCTGCTTCTGACTGTCTGAAAGCTCCGGCTGCCTGCTCATGGGATATACCGCTGTAAGATAACCGGCATAGGCAAGCAGGATAAAGGAAATCACAAACCCTGCAAGATTTACACTGATTCCCTGCCATTTGCTGAAAATCCCGGGTGTCAGGGAGCACACCGTATGAAGCAGATAATAATAAAGCGGAGGATGCACGTCCCACGACTGCATCTGCTTCACCACCCCGTACCGGAACTGCTCTCCCGGCAGCACCACAAGTTCATTTCGGAAGCTTTCACCGGTTGTCCATTCCCTGTCATTTACGAAAAGCCCCGCTGTCTTATTGGAGGAATAGTAGGAATACAGTTCATCCTCATGGAATCCGGCCTTGCGGCTTCCATAATAAAACAGCACAATGATCTGCAGACACAGAAGCAGTACCATTCCTATGAAAAAAATCTTTTTATTCTTTTTCTCCACGCAAGTTCTCCTCTTGAATCTTGTTTTTCCGTAATGCCCAATGCACCTTGCGTACCAGCTTCGGTGCCGTTCCGAGCAAAAGAAGATAGGTTTTATTCTTCTTTGTCAGGTAGGGATTCTTCCTGATCTCTTTTTTGTGCTTACGAAGATATTGCTTCACCTGCTGATAAAACTCATTGTCGGAATTCATCATCGTAACAGGAATATGCAGCATATAATCCAGCCGTTGAAACAACCCGAACCGCATTGCTTCCTGTGCAAGAAGCGGGTACTGCTCCTCCACAATCTTCGAAACCCGGTCTGCATTCCTTACAATATCCGTAAACACGGGAGGAAAATAATTTTCATCATGCGTTCTGGAATTGCTTCCATATCGATAAAATACGTGATAATCCTGCTGCGGCAGTACGGCAATCCCGGATACCTCCGGCAACATCTGCACCAACAGATAAAAGTCCTCGTTCAGCTCTCCTTCCGGAAACCTCCGGTTTTCAAACAGGGACCGGTGCGTCAATCTTGTACAAAAGGAGCAGTCGCCACGATGAAGCAGCAGCTCCCTCATAATAAACTGACTATCCCGGATCTCCGCTTCCTCCGGTGGCTCACAGACATCCGGAAGCCGGTTCCCCCGCTCATCAATCTCATCCCGCGAGCATTGTACCATCAGCAGATTCTCCTCTTGCGCTGCCGCTAAAAGCCGCTCATACATCTCCGGCTCAATATAATCATCACTGTCCACGAAGCCCAGATACTCACCCTTTGCCTGTGCGATCCCTAAGTTTCTCGCAGAAGAAGATCCCCCGTTTTCCTTATGAAAAACACGGATCCGCTGATCCTCAAGTGCCAGCTTTTCTGCCAGTGCACCGGTGCGGTCTGTCGATCCGTCATCCACCAGAATAATATCCAGATAAGGATAGGTCTGCTTCCGTATGGAGTCCACGCATCTTGGCAGATATTCAAATATATTGTAAACCGGCACAATCACGCTGATTATTATCGGTTGATCCATCTCAAAATCCTTTCTAATTCGTAACTGTTCAGTACCTTCACAGTTACGATACAAAATCCATTCCAAATCGGCCTCATACAGCTTTTCAGCAATTACGTTACGCTCTGCTTAATGGCCCTTCTTTCGCAGGAACCAGTTTACCGCTTTTGTGCACTTCCTTAATCACACGCAGCAGTTCTAAGGCTGCACGCTCCGCATTCCAACAGGTCGTAATGGTTTCATTCGCCGCCTTTGCCATACGCAGTCGCAATTCAGGATTCTTCACAAGCTCTGTTACTTCCTGCAGCAGCTCCTTGTAATCCTTCTTAAAAATAAATCCATTCTCACCATTTTTAATTAAGTAAGGCACAGCCCCCGCCTGTTCACAGGCCACAACTGCACAGCCACTGTTCATTGCTTCATTCACCACGGCTCCCCAGCCCTCCAGATGGTTACTTGGGAACACCATAATGTGACTCTGTTCCATCCGGTCACGCACAGCTGCCGGAGACTGGAAGCCATAAAAAATAACCTCCTTCTCAACCTGCAGGTCCTTTGCCATCTGCCGCAGCTCCTCCTCCATCTGACCGCTTCCAGCCATATGGATGAGGACCTGTGGAAATGCTGCTTCTGCATCCTCCTTACTCTGACCCTCTTCCCACAGCTTCTTAAGATCTGCTGCCAGACGGATCATGTATTCCGGATGCTTTAAAGGAATAAACCGTCCTGCAAAAATAATGTCGATCCCGTCTTTTCTCTTTTTCTCCCAGAGGGTATCCCCTTCATAGGTACGAAGCTCCGGAAAATATCCGAATTTCAGCTTTTTCCCCGGATAGGCATGGATCAGTCTGAAGTCCGATGCCACATAAGCCCCGGCACATAGCAGATAGGCCGGGGCGTTCCGGTATCGGATATGCTCTTTGTATTTATGATATAGACCTTTCGGCGAAATGGCTTTCCACTGTCCCTCACGGTAAATCCGCTCGGTAACACGAAAGGTCAGCTTCCCGGCATTCAGTCTTTGCTCAATCAGATCCTCTCTGCCGCTCCATCCGGCAAGCACACAGTCGCTTTCCATGATTTTACGGATACAGAAATCCTCTTCCTCATAGAGGCAGTGCACATAAGGAAGCTTCTCCTCTCCTGACGACCAGCCCATGCTGCGGCGTTCCTCTTCCATCGGCTCCGTCTGGATAAAGCAGTAGTCCTCCCCTGTCTGCGCATACATCGCATTGGAAAAGGGAATCTGATGGTGATTGATATAATTTGAAACAAACGTTATGGTCATTGCAAAATCTCCCGGTATATTTCCAGTAACCGCTCATAATTCTTATTGCCATCATGGATATGGGAAGCCCGGATCCGTTCATGCGCCGACAGTTCCTTTGCCAACACCTGATCCGACCAGATCCGGTCAATGGAATCGGCCAGATCCTCAACATCCTCATTATGAAACAGAAGTCCTGTCACACCATCCTCTACCATGCTTGGTATTCCTCCTGTCCGCGACGCCACCACCGGCACACCCAGAAGCATGGCTTCCCCAATGGTATTGGGGGAATTTTCCATTACCGACGGACACACAAAAACACTCGAACGCAGGAACTGTGCCTTCATCTCTTCAGCAGACAGCCTGCCAAGCACAATGACCCGATCCTGCAGCTCATATAAACGGATCAGCACAAGCAGATATTTCCCATATGCGGAGAGCCTGCATCTGTCCTTCGCCGTTTCATGGGAAATAATGCTGTTTCCGGCAACATAGAGCTTCAGATCCGGATAATTTTCCTTCAGTCTTCCCATCGCTTCAAGCAGAAAATGCATTCCTTTAAGCGGATAATCACCCTGTCCCAAAAAAATGCTGTGGCATTCGGTCTGCTCCGGCTTCCATCTACCCTCATAAAACTCCTGACGCATGGTTTCATTCATCAGATAATAATTGGCCCGTGGATTGATCTTCGCAGTCTCCGCGCGGTCAAACTCGGTTCTGCCTGTAATATGATCGGTAAGAAGAAGCGCCTGCCGCTCATTCTCGGCACGCTGATAAAACTTATTCTGCTGCTGACGCATGGAATCCTGCCTTACTACATCCCGGAAGGATGCCTGCTTAAACACATTCTCCGGAAGTCCTGCACGATATGTCTTTGCAATCTCTCCGCACAACCCCTGAATACCGATCAGTGTCTTCTGTGGATTGTGAAAGGCCCGTACTGCCGCCAGACAATGCGGAAACTCGGTTCCGAAAATATGAATCATATCCGGTTTCACATCCTTCAGGATTCCCCGAATCCGTGCTTCCAGCTCCTGATCATAATTTTCAGGCTTTAATAAGTCTTCCTCAAAGGCATAGCACGGTCTCCCGGATCCCTTAATCTTCAAAAAACCGGCACCGTTTCCTCTTTTCCCGTTTCTTCTGCTCTCTGCGTTTTTTTCTGCTTCTGCTGCATCACAGTTAAGAATACCCGTTACCGGAACCTTGTCAATGTCCTCCTTCCGCATCGGAAAGCAGACCGTAATTTCAAATGGAGCCTCCCCCTTCAATGTCTTTTCATAAATTCCGGATAACCATCCCTCCCGGTTCGAATAGGGCATCCCCAGTTCCCTTGCAATCGCCGGAAGCATGATGTTACAAATCCATAAGACCTTCTTCATCTTCCAGTCCCCCCTTTTCCTGATACTTCATATCACCTATTGACCTGCTCTGTCCTTCCTGCCCGTTCCCTGTCACACTCATCTCCGGTAAAGTGCAGCTTTCAGCCGGTTATAAAGTGCTGCCGTCTTTTCATTCTTCGAAATCCGGGTACGGAGAGGCGCAAGCGTCAGGCATAAAATCAGCCGGTAGGTAAACCTCTGTCCGAAGGACATATATTTCTGTACTATTTTCCTGTGTTCCTGTTTCGATACAGCAAGATTCTTCTTTGTTTCCGAGAATCCCCCACCTTCATAATCCGCCACCGTAATCCCGGTATAAAACGGATTCGCCTTTGCTTCAAAAAAGCACCACAGAAACTGCTCATAGTCTGCCCGCACCCGGTATTCCAATTGGAACGGATGTCGTAAAAGCAGCTCCCGTTCATAAAAACACGCCTGATGACATGGCACATTCCGGTAGCATCCAAATGCATTAAGCTTCGGATTCGAAGAAACAAGCTGCCCTGTCACACGCTCATACACATTTCCATAGTAAATTGCAGAGTGCTCTGCGCCTGTCTGTTCCTGCCCGGCAATCCGGTCATGCATGTCTGCAAGCACCTGTTCGTCCATAAACCAGTCGCCGCAATTCAGGAAAAAGACAAAACGTCCCTTTGCTTCTTCTACTGCCTGGTTCATGGCATCATAGATTCCCCGGTCAGGCTTCGTCACAACATGTAACCCAGGCTGCTCCGGATCCAGCTTCTGTAATGAGCCATCTGTTGATCCGCCATCCTTTAAAACAATTTCATAATCCCGGAATTCCTGCTTCTGAATACTCTGCAGGGTTTGCAGCAGCTTTTCGCCTGGATTTAAACACACAACAATAATCGAAAAAAACGGTGTCATTTCACACCTCCTGAACCTATACTATCATTTTGGCATAGTGAAGCTATGTAACTGTTCAGCCATGCCATTCCTAAGCACTATGTGACATCTGACAGAATCGGCACCATTTCATGAAACAGGAAGGTCTGGTATGGCAGAATGCGAAGCCCGTTTTCTCCTGCCTTCATCAGAATAAACACTGCAAAATACACAATTCCTGCCAGAATCACACCCGCACGGCACAGCTTCCTGAGCTTTTCATTCTCAATTCCATTCACCAGTGCAGGCAGAAAGAAAATGTGGGTAATTGTCAGATAATACCCGATTCTTGAAATAATCGGCAAAAACGAGCAGCACACATACATTGCCAGTGCGCCCAGATTACAGTAAAAGTAAAAGCGGTTCCTTATATTCTCCTTTACACATTTCTTATAGCAAAGAAGCGCCAGAACAAGCACGGCTGCACAGCGCAGAATATTAATCATGCTGGTTCCGCCCTCTAAATATTCGGTATCCTCATAGGTCGGATACAGGAATACGACAAGCTTTAAATAAAAATCCTGCAGAAAGAAAAAGGTCGAACAGAACAGCGCCGCAAGGATCAGCTGCCACTTTTTCCAGCAACGGGAAGCAAGAAAATAGAGCGGAAGCACAACGAGCAGTGACTTATGCATGGTTGCCCCAAGCAGAATGAGCAGAATAAACTTTCCCCACTCCTTCCGGAGCACATAGGGAATGGCAAAGAGTGCAATCGCAAGTGCCAGATAGTACCGTACCGTGTTAAATGTCTGGAAATAATATCCCAACGCCATAAACAGGAAAAAGCTGAACGGGAACGAATCTGCCTGCTGATAAATCGCCTTTAAAAACAGGTAAATGGTCGCAAATGCAAACACGGCAAAGACGAGCAGATAATTCTCAAATCCGCTGATTCCGTACAGAATTTTTACTACCCAGTTAAAACCGAATTCCGTAGGAACCATGGCATCACACCGGATCAGATGCATAAATTCCACATATTTTGCGTAATCATTTCCCACATTCAGACGAAGTGCAGACACCAGAAATAAAAGCAGAAAAACAGATACCAGACAAAGCCTGTTCAGTACCTGTTGACGTGTATATAGAAATCCTTTGTTTTCATAATGATTATCGACCGGCAGTGTAAGTCCTACCGCCAGCACCGCTACCAAACTATATAAAATCATAAGCGTCCTCTCCGCCTATCGCAGCTTTCCTTCCCGGATTCCCTGCTTCATCAGTCCGTAAGCCGTCCGGAAATTTATTGTGGTAAGCATTTCTTTCCGGTTGCTCCATAAAAAACGGATAGAAAACGGCTTCGCCATACATCCGTAAAGATCATGATATAATACCCCTCTGTCAAGGAAAAACTTCTCATGGTATCCCGAAAACCAGGTTGACTGCCGGTACACCTCTTTTCCCAGTAATGCCGTATCTGCATAAATCCGCAGTCCCTTTTTCAGGCAGTCATGCAAAAACAGACTGTCCTCCCCGTTGCTGTATTTCGCTCCACCGCCATATAACAGGGAATAGGTTACATTCGCTTTTAAAATTGCATCCCGCCGTACAGCAATCGCATACGCCGGATATCTGCCATAATTATACCAGTGAACCCAATGCCCGGTTTCGTTATAATACGTTCTTCGCCGTTCATCTACCTCAAAATTAAAGGTGATGACCTGTGCCTGCGGATGCTGCTCAAATGCCTGAAGTACTTTCTGTTCATAATCATCCTGATATATGAGGTCTTCATCCGAAAACAGGAGAATATCTCCATCGGCACGCATCAGTGCCGTATTACGGCTCAGACCCACGCCCCTCTCTGCCATTGACAGGCATCGGATGGTATGTTCCCTGTATTCATATTCCTGATAGCCAAACCGGTCACACTGATTCACAATCCATGCATCCGTCCGGACATTCATGCGTTCCGCCAGAGTCGTAACCTCTTCCTTCACGGCTGATACCAGTAATTGAAGCTTCATAACTTATCCTGCTTTCCGTGTTTATCCGTAACGGCTCAAAAGCTATGCAAAATACCGGTTCAGGTACTCTTCATCAGCCTCCGTCACAATAATACCGTAGACGTTGCAGTCCTGATTCTTTAAGAAGCTCAGCATTCTCTCGGTCTTACGGCTTACATCATTTCCAAACGGGATCAGCAGAATCACTCCGCCATTTTTACGAATGGCTGCACACTGCTCTTCTCCCATGTCATTTTCATTAAATACGGTAATCTTCCATTCCTTAGGCTCCGGAAGAATGTCTTCATCCTCCTCGTCCTCATCCTCCTTGCGGACATGCCATACCAGTTCGCCACCGATATCCTTATCACCGCCGAGGGTTCCGCCCTCTTCCCAGTTTAAGAGCTTATCCATATCAGCCTGACGCAGCTCTCCGTGATTGTCCATATCCAGAAGCAGCATGTCCCTGGAATCTCCCATCACATACAGAAGATCGGCCTTCAATTCCCTGACAAAGGGCTGAAGACCCTTCTGGTTCCGTGTCATAATGCCAAGTGCCTTATAGGGATATCTGCGTTCCACATCAGCCTGCACATATACCCCGTCATCTAACACATACATAAATCCAAAAACAAAGAAACTGACAAGACCAAACAGAACCGCTCCTGCAATCAGGGCTTTCGTGGTATCATCGCTCCAGTAAATACGCTTCGGCATATCGGACCGGATCGTCACGATCTTACGAAGCTCCTCACTCTGCCTGGCATAATCCGCAAGCCCCTCTTCCACAGCTGCCTGGATCTCGCGCACCATCTTCTCACTGTCACCTTTTACGGTTATGGTAAGCAGACGGATATCAGACAGAATCTCTGCTGAGGTCGCATCCTTGACTTCTTCCTCCTCATATCCTGTAAGGTGGTTCATAATCGCAATCAGAATAGGATCGGTATCCAGCAGTTCATTCCAGGTGTAGCCATTATAATACTGATATACATCCCCGTTTTCATCCTGGTTAAAGGTGATGTACAGCTTGGAAACACTTTCATATTCCACCGGCATCTTCATGGTCCGGATCATCCGGTACGAGATCGCACCGATCATTCCTCCCACAAGGATCAGCAGTAAAATAATCCATATTTTTTTCTGAAAATACAGGGTGAAGCGTTTCAGATCCATTCCCCGGTTCTTATAATCTTCGTTCATATACGTTCACTTTCCTTTATTTGCGGTCTTCCCCGTTCTTCATGGCTGTCGTCTGATTGCTGTCGACCCCTTCGGTGCTCTCAGGTTTAATCAGAATCTTTATCGTCAACAGCATAAGCTTTAAGTCGAGCCATAAGGAATAATTCTCAATATAAGACAGATCCAGCTTCAGCTTGTCATACGGTGTCGTGTTATATTTCCCGTAAACCTGCGCATATCCGGCAAGTCCGGCTTTCACTTTCATACGGAATACGAATTCCGGCATCTGCTCCACATACTGTGCAATGATCTCCGGACGTTCGGGACGCGGTCCGATAAAGGACATATCCCCCATCAGAATATTAAACAGCTGCGGGAGCTCGTCGATCCGCACCATACGGATAAATTGACCGATTGGCGTGATCCGGCTGTCATTCTTGGAAGCAAGTCTTGCCACACCGTCCTTTTCTGCATCCACCTTCATACTGCGGAATTTCATGATCCTGAATTCCCTGCCGCCACAGGTACACCTGGTCTGCTTATACAAAATGGGACCACCATCGTAGCACTTGATACAGATGGCCGTAATGAGCATAATCGGTGACGTAAGAATCGTCAATACCAGCGAAAGAACAAGGTCGATCATCCTTTTTGCCATGCGCTGCTCAACGGTAAGTGCATATTCTCTCGTCAGGAAAATCGGTGTATCAAACAGATGGAGCTGATCGGCTCCGGCAATCAGCACATCCGGAATCTTCGGCATCATATAAACACGAACAGACCGGCTGTAACAGTATTTCAACAGCTTATTCCGGTCTTCGGTGGAAATATCCCATAATACAACAGCGTGAAATCCGGAATCAATCTCTTCCTGGATCTTCCAGATCCCTTCCTTAATGTTCACACATTTTGTAATGCGGTACTTGTCCTTGCGGGACTCAAATTTCCGTAAAATATCTTCAATACTGCGGTGTCCATGTACAAGCAGCATTTCTCTCGGTGGAAATACCCTGCGGTAAACCCGGTTACAGAACGCCGTCCAGATTCCCGAAATCAGGAGCTGTAAAACCAGGGCCTGTGCAAAGTATACAACCGGCACAAGACGGTTGCTCATCAGGGAAATCTGAAAATAAGTAATCACATCCACAATACACAGGGACACCAGCTGGGAAAGAAATACATCCCCCGGCTTCAGATAACCGATTTTCAGTCCTCCATACGTGCTTGTAAAGAAAAACAGCAGTACAAAATAAATGGCAATAATCAATAAATGTCCCTTGAAAAAGAATTTCAGCCCCAGATTAAAACGGTTTACTATCGGGTAATAATTCTGGAACCAGATATAAGCATAAACTGCTGTTTCAAGCAGAAGGCCGGCAAGGCTCAGCCACAATACACATACCCGCTTCAGAGATTCCAAACGTCTCACGTTGCACCTCACAATTTTATAATGGTGGAATAACTATTCATAAAGCAATTTTACACAGCTCTGAAAGTTACAGGTCTTCCTTAATCAGATAAATCGGTCTGCGCTTCACTTCCAGATAGGTCTTGGCAAGATACTGTCCAAGAATGCCCATACAGAAGAACTGCACGCCACTGATCAGCAGGATAATACATACAAGGGAAGGCCAGCCGGAGGTCTTATCCCCAAAAATCATGGCTCTTGCCCAGATGAAAATCAGAAAAACAAATGCCAGGATACAGAACAGAACCCCCATCAGTGCGGCAAGGGCCAACGGGGCAGTTGAAAACGACGTGATTCCTTCAATAGAATACACGAACAGCTTCCAGAAGGACCACTTGGTTTCTCCCTTCTTACGTTCAATATTCTCATATTCCAGCCACTTGGTCTCATAACCGACCCAGCCATAAATTCCCTTCGTAAAACGGTTATATTCGGGCATGGAAAGAATGGCGTCCACTACCTGTCTGGTCATTAAGCGGTAGTCTCTGGCACCATCTACAATTTCCGTCTTTGATATTTTGTGCATCAGTCTATAAAAGCATCTGGCAAAAAACGACCGGATCTTCGGTTCGCCCTTTCTGGTAACTCTTCTCGTTGCAACCGAATCATATCCCTGCTCGATATAGGAAAACATCTCGGGAAGAAGCGATGGTGGATCCTGCAGATCCGCATCAAGGAATACGGCATAGTCGCCGCGGCACTTTTCAAGACCTGCATAAATCGCTGCTTCCTTTCCAAAATTACGGGAAAAGGACAGAAGATGCACCCGGCTGTCTGCTTCAATCAGCTTCTTCACCTCGGCAACAGTGTGATCTCTCGAACCGTCATCCACGTAAATCAGTTCAAAATCGAGATCCTTTTCCTTAAAAAAGGCCTGGTTTTTTATAAACTCGTCGTAAAAGTCCCGCACATTTTCTTCTTCATTGTAGCATGGGACAATCGCACTCAATAATTTCATGGTCTATCCTCGGTTATTACAGCATTCTATTGACTGTTCAAAGCTATTCTCCATATAAATCATGGCCTGTATTTCCCTGAATGCAGGCATTCATTATTCATATACCATAATTGTAACTATTCAGACCTCATTCGTAAAACCGCTGCTAACGCAGCTCAAGTTTTACTCATTGAGGTTACTTCGCCATATAAAATTGCTGTTCTGTATGAATGCAAGCATTCACAGAAAGCAATT
>Ga0129315_1000356_pt1 | contig 42715 bp, 44 predicted proteins | sample Cm827metagenome_FD_94432 | JGI IMG/M metagenome (GOLD analysis project Ga0129315, IMG submission 94432) | Eastern black-and-white colobus group fecal microbial communities from Wisconsin, USA - Cm827 metagenome | ecosystem: Host-associated > Mammals > Digestive system > Large intestine > Fecal... | reverse complement strand
TATACTGTTATTTAGATAAATACCAAGAGTTAAGAAAAGAGCAAAATTTAATTGTAGAGAAAATAAAAGAGTTAAATGGAAATACTGATAGGGATAAATTACTTGATTATATAAAATTTCAAATAGACGACATAGAAAAGGCAAATCTTAAAGTTAATGAAGAAGAGGATTTAAAGGAAGAGTTTAATCTTCTTTCTAATGCAGAAAAAATATCCTTGGCATTAAGAAAAAGTTATGCTTTATTAGATAGTCCAGTTGAAGGAATATCTATAAATGAAGGATTGTCTAAAGTAGTAAATGAATTAGCAAGCGTTGAAAAGCATTTTGAAAAAATTAAAGAAAAAAGAGAAAAAATAGAAGACTCACTTTATATTATAGAAGAAATTTCAAGGGATATAAGGGATCTTTCATCTGAAATACATTATGATGAATTTGAATTAGAAAAAATAAATTCAAGAATATATGAAATAAGTTTATATAAGAAAAAATATGGTGAATCTGTTGAAGAAATATTAAATTATTTGCAAAAATTAAAAGATCAATATGATGAGCTAGTTAATTCTGAAGAAATAATAAATGAATTAAATTTAAAAAAATCAAAGATAGAAGAAGAAATGAAAGAATTATGTTTTGTAATGCATGATATAAGAGAAAAATATGCAATAAGTCTTGAAGAAAAAATTAAATATGAATTGAATTATGTAGGTATGGAAAAATCAGTAATAAAAATAGATATTGAAACTACAGATATATTTAATTCTAGAGGATTTGACGAAGTTACATTTTTAATATCTACAAACCCAGGTGAACCTTTAAAAGTTTTAGAAAAAGTAGTTTCTGGAGGAGAACTTTCAAGAATAATGCTTGCTATGAAATGTGTATTTGTAGATAAAGATCAAATTCCAACATTAATTTTTGATGAAATTGACACTGGAATAAGTGGAACTATAGCAAAGAGAGTTGGAGAAAAAATGTTTGAAGTTTCCGCTAAGCATCAAGTATTATGTATAACTCATTTACCTCAAATAGCAGCTTTATCAGATTGTCATTATTTTGTTTCTAAAAGAGTAGAAGAGGGTAAAACTTTTACTGAAATAAAAACACTAGACAAATATGAAAAAATTAAAGAAATAGCTAAAATGACAAGCGGAGATGAAGTCAGCGATGTAACATTAGAAAATGCATCTGAAATGGTTGCCTTTGCTGAATTAAAGAAACAAGAAATATTAAAATGTATATAAACTTATACATAAGTAAATATAATTTTGAACAAACTAAAATCATGGTTATTTGCCATGATTTTAGTTTTTTATTTTTTAAAGTTATATCTTTAAAATTTTTAACGATTTTAACAAACTTAATACAGCATATAAGAATGGTCATGAGGGAAAGTTAAATACAGAGAAGCAAAGGAGGAGATAAAATGAAAATGAAAAAAATTAAATATGTAGCTATGATAATAACTCCAATGTTTATTCTGAGTTTATTTACTTACTTCTATTTGTTTAATATACCTAAAAGAATTTATATTAATGAAGATGCTGAAAGTATAAAAGTATCAAATAATATATTTATAAAGGATAGTAAAATAGTTAAGGATAAATTAGAATTAAAACTTTTAGGCTTAATTCCAATTAAATCAGTTTCAGTTTCTAAGGTAAAAGATTTAGAAGTATATCCAGGAGGGTTAAATGTTGGAATAAAAATATCAACAAAAGGAGTCTTAGTTGTAGGACATTCAGATGTTGATTCTATTGAAGGAAAGGTAGAAAGTCCTGCCAAAGCTTCTGGTATAGAATTAGGAGATATAATAACTAGAATCAATGGAAAAGAAATAGAGAATTCAAGAGATTTATCTCAAAAAATAAGTAAATTAGAAACAGAAAATATATGGGTAGAATATTTGAGAAATGGAATAAATAATAAAAAAGAAGTACATTTGGAAAAAGAAAATAATGAATATAAATTAGGACTTTGGGTAAGAGATTCTACAGCAGGGATAGGAACATTAACTTTTTATGATAAAAAATCAAATTTATTTGGAGCTCTAGGACATCCAATAACAGATGGTGATACTAATAAACCCTTTAATATAAAAGAAGGAAACTTACTTAATTCATCAGTAATAAGCATAAAAAAGGGAGAAAAAGGAGCACCTGGGGAATTAAAAGGTTTATTTGTAAATGAAAGAGAAAATATTGGTAAAATCGACAAAAATACAGAATCAGGAATTTTCGGAGTTGGCTCAGATAATTTAATAAATAGTGTATATAACAAACCTATTAAAGTTGGATTTAGAAGTGAAATTAAAGAAGGGCCTGCAAAGATTATTACTACTATAGATGAAAATGGACCTAAAGCCTATGATATTGAAATACTTAAATTATTATCACAAGAAGAGCCTGGTGCTAAAAGTATGATAATTAAAGTAGTAGATCCTGAATTGTTAGAAAAAACAGGTGGAATTGTTCAAGGAATGAGTGGTAGTCCTATAATTCAAGATGATAAATTAATAGGAGCAGTTACTCACGTATTAATTAATAAACCAGATGTAGGATATGGTATATATATCGAATGGATGCTTAAAGATGCAGGAATAATAGAATAGTATAAAATTATTTAAAATTTTCCAATATAAAATTTTGAAAAAATTGTAAAAAACCTATTTTATTTAAATAATTTGTGATATAATGAATAAGAATCCTTTATAAAACAAAAGTATTTTAATAGAATGTCTATAAATAAAGTTTATAGAAGATTTATAAAGATAAAAATGAAAAGAACTATTATTTACTCATTTAATGTGGAGTATACGGGAAGATGGGGGAGAAAAGTATGAATGACTCTAAAATTTCAGTTTTAATAGCTGATGATAACAAAGAATTTTGCAGTATATTAAATGACTATTTGTTAAATCAAAGAGACATAATAGTTACTGCAGTTGCTAAAGATGGAAGGGAAGCTTTAGCTTTAATTGAAGAAAAACAACCAGACTTAGTGGTGTTAGATATTATTATGCCACACTTAGATGGTTTAGGAGTTCTAGAAAAATTAAATTCTATGAATTTAGAAAAAATGCCAAGAATAATTGTACTTTCTGCGGTAGGCCAAGACAAAATAACTCAAAAAGCAATAACTCTTGGTGCAGATTATTATGTTGTTAAGCCTTTTGATATGGATGTATTTACAAAGAGAATTAGAGAATTATTTAATGGTTCTTCAAATGATATTGTAAGAAAACCAACAAACACTATATTAGAAACTGAAAATAAGCCAATGTCAAAAGGACCAATAGACTTAGAAACAGAAATAACAAACATAATTCACGAAATAGGAGTGCCTGCACATATAAAGGGATATATGTATTTAAGAGAAGCTATTACTATGGTAGTTAATGATATGGAGTTATTATCAGCTGTAACTAAGGAGTTATATCCTTCAATAGCTAAGAAGTACAATACAACTGCTTCAAGAGTAGAAAGAGCAATTAGACATGCAATTGAAGTAGCTTGGGGTAGAGGACAAGTTGATGCTATTAATAGACTATTTGGATACACTATCCACAATGAAAAGGGTAAACCAACTAATAGTGAATTCATTGCAATCATTGCTGATAAGCTAAGACTTAAGAATAAAGTAAGCTAAATTAATTATTGGATTTTAAAAAAGAAAAGTTTACAATTATAAATATTATAAAAATAAGTTTAAAAATTTTATTTTAGCAGATAAATTTTTAAATGATAGTATATTAAATCCTTCATTCAGATGATTTTAGATATCAGTTGAATTGGAGGGTTTTAATTTTTAAATTTTTATTTATATTAATTACTATGATATACTATATATAAGATAAATTTATGATAGTAATAATTAAAGGAGAAAATATGGATTTAAAAGAAAAAATAATTATTGAAAAACCAATATATAAAGGAAGCTTTTTAGATATAGTAAATGTTGATGTAGTATTGCCTGATGGTAATAAAGTTTCAAGAGATGTAGTTAAGCATCCAGGGGCAACTGCAATAATTGCTTTCTTAGATGAAGAAAATATAATCTTAGTAGAACAATTTAGATTAGCTTTAAATCGAATAATGTTAGAAATTCCTGCTGGGAAGATTAATAAAAATGAAGAAACTATGGAATGTGCAAGAAGGGAATTACAAGAGGAAACAGGATATATAGCAAAAAACTTAGAATATTTAGGAAGCATAGCTACTGCACCAGGCTTTTGTGATGAAATAATATACTTATATAAAGCAACTGATTTAACCTTAGGTGATAAAGATGAAGATGAAGATGAATTTACTAATGTAAAAATAATGAATATTAATAAGGTAAAAGAAATGATAAAAAAAGGTGACATAATTGATGGCAAAACAATAAGTATTTTTACTTATTTATAAATTTATTGTGAAAAGCTATGTTAAATTGATTAATTAATCAATTTAACATAGCTTTTTAATTTTATCTTTATAATACTTTTTTTATTTACATATATTCAATTATGAATAATAAAGAAGTAATTATCATATTATGATTTATAGCAACTTATTAGGGGGAGTATTATGAATATAATTGAAAAAATGAATTCTAATTTTAAGGAAAATAAAATTTTTTATTTATTGGTATTAACATTTTTCTTTGTTGGAATATTACTAGGTGCATATACCATAAAATATATGGATGGAGTAGATGCAAAGGATTTATCTGATTATTTTACAGGATTTATTAAAAGTATTGTAAATCAAGAAATTAAAACTAATGAATTACTTATTAGCATTTTTAAAAATAACATATTAACTATATTACTTATAATAGCACTTGGGTTCACAATTTTTGGAGCTCCTTTAATTTTAATCATTGATTTAGTAAAAGGATTTACTTTAGGATATACTTTTAGTTTTTTATTAACTACCTTCGATGGAAAAGGCATTTGGATAGCATTAATTTCAACTGTTCCACAAAATTTACTTTATATACCTTTTTTTGTTGGAATAAGTATAATTTCATTAGAACTTTCATCAGCTAAGGTTAAAGAAAAGTTTTTTGGTGGAGTAAGGTTTAGTAAGGAGATATATAGTGGACTATTTATGAAATTATCGTTCTTTTTTATATTATTTATAGTAGGAGTTTTAATTGAGTGTTATTTAAGCCCAGGATTGATAAGACTAGTGGTTACTAATGTTTATAAATTAACTTAAGCCAATGAAAATAAAGAAGGGATTAAGAATTTTTTGTCGAATAAATAATATATTAGGATAGGGGATTAATATGAAAGAAATTGTGAATAATTATAAGGAAGCTTTATTAAAGAGCCATAAAAGTGAAAATACTGTTTATGCATATGTAACTGATGTTAATTTATATGTGAAATATTTAAATAGCAAAGAAATTAATATAGATGAAACTGATAACGTATCAGTGCTTGGATACATTCAACATTTACTAAGTCAAGGAAAATCAGAGAGATCTATTAATAGAATAGTAATAAGCTTAAGAAGCTTTTATAACTATTTAAAAGATCAAGAAGTGGTTAGAGAAATTCCTAAGATTTATTATAAAAATACCTCAACAACAAGAAAACTACCAGAAATTTTAACTATTGAAGAGGTAGACAGAATAATTAGAATTGTAGATAAAGATTCTAATAAGGGGATAAGAGACAATGCTTTGTTAGAGCTTATGTATGCAACAGGCATGAAGGTTTCTGAAATAATTAACATTAAAGTTTTTGATGTTAATTTAGAATTGAATTTCGTGAAATGTATAGATAACAAGCACTTTGAAAGATTAATACCAATAGGTAGAAGCGCAGTAATAGCCTTAAAAGAGTATCTTAGTATAAGAGATAGAGTGGCTTGTGAAGGTGTAGATAATTTATTTGTTAATTTAAATGGAAATCAATTAACAAGACAAGGTGTATGGAGAATAGTAAAAGAATATTCGCATAAGGCTGGAATTAAAAAAGAAGTTAATTTAAATACCTTTAGACATTCATTTGCTGTTCATTTATTACAAAATGGTGCAAATGTCAGAGCAGTACAAAAACTTTTAGGAAATCAAGTATTAACTTATATGGACACATATTATGAAATAATAAATAATGATAAAATCAATATAGTATATAAAAACTCCCATCCTAGAGCATAATACTAGTAAATAATTTATAATTCTATGTTTTTGCTATTGAAAGGAGTAGATAAATTTTATTAGTTCTATAACATATAAAGAAAAAAGGCTTATAGAGATTTTTTATGCTATTATAATATATATAATTATATTTATATAATAAACTTTTGAATAACTTGCGTAAATAATAGGAGGACATATTCTAATGAGAATGTATGACATTATTCTAAAAAAAAGAAAAGGTCAAGAATTAACTAAGGAAGAAATTAATTTTTTCGTGCAGGGGTTTACAAATGGAGAAATTCCAGATTATCAAGCTTCTGCATTACTTATGGCAATATTTTTTAATAAGATGAATAAGAAGGAAACGGCAGATTTAACTATGGCAATGGTTAATTCGGGAGAGGTAATAGATTTATCTTCAATAAATGGAGTGAAAGTAGATAAGCATTCAACAGGTGGTGTTGGAGATAAGACTAGTATTTGTCTTACACCTTTAGTTGCTTCATTAGGGGTACCAGTATCAAAAATGTCAGGAAGAGGTTTAGGACATACTGGAGGTACTATTGATAAATTAGAGTCTTTTAATGGTTTTTCTGTAGAGCTTACAGAAGAAGAGTTTATTAATAATTCTAATAAAATTGGAATAGCCATAACAGGTCAAACAGGAAATATAGCACCTGCTGATAAAAAATTATATGCCTTAAGAGATGTTACTGCAACTGTAGATAATATGTCTTTAATAGCTTCAAGTATTATGAGTAAGAAAATAGCTTCAGGTGCTGATGCCATAGTTTTAGATGTAAAGGTAGGAGATGGAGCATTTATGAAAACTCCTGAAGATGCAAAAGCTCTTGCAAGAGAAATGGTTGACATTGGAACATCAGTTGGTAGAAAAACTATAGGAGTTATATCTGATATGGATCAACCTTTAGGATATGCTATTGGAAATGCCCTAGAGGTAAAGGAAGCTATTGAACTATTAAAGGGAAATGGACCAAAGGATTTATTAGAATTAACATTAACTTTAGGAAGTTATATGCTTATTTGTGGTAATAAAGCAAAGACTTTTGAAGAAGGGAAGGCTTTATTATTAGAAAATATAAATAATGGAAAAGGAATAGAAAAATTAAAGGAATTTATCAAGGCACAAGGAGGAGATCCATCCTTTGTTGATGATACTGAAAAATTACCAAAAGCTAAATATATTGAAGAAGTAAGAGCTAATAATAGTGGAGTAATAACAAAAATTAATGCTGAAGCATTTGGATTAATTGCTATGGAATTAGGGGCTGGTAGAGAAACAAAAGAAAGTGAAATAGATCTTGCTGTTGGAATTGTTCTTAATAAAAAAAGAGATGATGAAGTTAAAGCAGGAGATATATTAGCATATATTCATAGTAATGATAAAAATAATATAGAAAAGACTAAAAATAATATTTTAAATAATATAGTTATAAGTGAAAAAAGCACAGAAAAACTACCTTTAATATATGGAATAGTAGAATAATAGTGATATAAAAATATGATAAGAAGATTTATTCTTTTTATCATATTTTTATTTTTATTGGTAATAATAAGCTTGAAAGGAGGAAATAAAATGTATAAAAACAAAATGAAAAAAATTATTGTACTTTCTTTAAGCTTATTTATTTTAAATATTATACCAGTTGATGCCTTAGTTAAATCAGAGGGAAATGAAATTGAAACATATGAGGAATGGAATACTGAAACCTTTAGCGAAGAAGGTATAAATGTAGATGCAAAATCTGCATTATTAATTGAGCCTATTTCTGGTAAAATATTATATGAAAAAAATTCAGATGAAAAATTTGCACCAGCATCAGTAACAAAAATAATGACAATGTTATTGACTATGGAGGCAATAGATAGTGGTAAGATTTCTTTAAGTGATAAGGTAACCTGTAGCGAAAATGCAAAAAAAATGGGGGGAAGCACTATGCTTCTAGACACTGGAGAAGTAAGAACCGTTGAAGAGTTATTAAAGGGGGTTGCCATTGCATCCGGTAATGATGCAGCAGTTGCTTTAGCAGAATATTTAGCCGGAACAGAAGATGCATTTGTAGAATTAATGAACAAAAGAGCTGAAGAACTTGGCATGAAAAATACTACATTTAAAAATTGCAATGGATTACCGAAAGAGGGGCACTTATCTACTGCAAGAGATATTTCCCTTATGTCATTAGAACTTCTTAAACATCCAACTATATTAAAATACACAGGAACTTATATGGAAACAATTTCTGAAGGAAGATTATCTCCAATAGAATTAGTTAATCATAATAAGCTAGTAAGATTTTTTGAAGGATGTGATGGATTAAAAACTGGATATACATCAGAAGCTAAGTATTGCATTTCTACTACAGCAACAAGAAATGGTGTTAGAATGCTTTCAGTTATTATGGGGGCACCAACCTATAAAATAAGAAATAGAGATGCTGGAATGCTTTTAAATTATGGTTTTTCTAAATTTGAAGGCAAAAAGATATTAGTAAAAGATGAAGATGTTGAAAACATATATTTAAGCAAAAATACAGATAAATTTTTTATTGCAAAAGCCAAAGATGATTTAATTGCTATTATTGAAAAAGGGGATAAAAATGAAATAAGTAAAAAGATAGTAATGGATAATCTTAAAAAGGAATATAAAGAAGGAGAAATCGTAGGAAAATGTGAAGCATATTCTGGAGAAAATAAAATCGGAGAAGTAGATTTATATTCTGATAGAGATGTTAAATTAGGTGGCGTTTTTGAAAACTTTAAATTTAATATGAAAAATATGTTTAGAAAAGGCATATAATAGGATTCTTTAAGGAATCCTTTTTTTCTTGTTTTAAAAAGGTTGTTCTTTATAAATAAACTTGATATTATATTCTAAGGAAATACATTATTAAAGGCGGATGAATAATATGGAAATGCCCAAAATTAAAGTAGCAAATTTTGAAGGACCCTTTGATTTATTGCTACATTTAATTAAGAAAAATGAAATGGATATATATAATATTGAGATATATAAGATAACAAATCAATATTTAAGATATTTAGATGATATGAAGATTATGGATCTTGATATAACATCAGAATTTATAGTGGTAGCTGCAACTTTGATTGAAATTAAATCTAAAAAACTTTTACCAGTTATAAAAAATGAAGAGGAAAATGAAGAAGATATAGAAAAAAATCTTATGTATAGACTTATAGAATATAAAAAGATAAAAGGAGCAGCTTTATTCTTAAGAGATAAATTTGTTAGTTCAGGAGAGATATATACTAAAAAGCCTGAAATAATAAAAGAAGTTAATATTGCAAATAAAGAAGAAGATATTTTTAAAAATATAACTTTACTAGATTTATATAATATTTATAATAATTTAATTGAAAACTATATTAAGAAGCAAAATAAAGAAAATGTAATTCAAAGAAAGATATATGTTGATAAATATAAGATTGAAGATAAAATGAATGACTTAATGATAAAGTTTAATAACAATAAGATAGTTAAATTTAGAGAAATTATAAAAGAAAGTGAGTGCAAGTTAGAGGCAGTTGTAATTTTCTTAGCATTATTAGAATTAATAAAGCTTAGAATGCTTAAAGTATACCAGGACAATAATTTTGATGACATTTTAATGGAAAGGAGAATAGGAAATGAGTAGTATAGAAGCAGCACAATATGAGTTTGAAGAAATATCATCAAAGCCTATGTTAAAGTCTTCAATCGAATCACTTCTATTTGTTAGTGGTGAGCCATTAACTATAAGGGATTTAAGCAATACCTTAGAGGTTTCACCTAAAATAGTTAAAGGGATATTAGATGAAATGCAAAATGATTATGAAGAAGAAAGAAGAGGAATAAAATTAATTTCTATAAATGGAGAATTTCAATTAGTAACTAAGGCTGAAAATAGTGATTATATACAAAAACTATTAAGAAAAAATAAAAGACAATCATTATCTCAAGCTTCTTTAGAAAGTTTAGCTATAATAGCTTATAAGCAGCCAATAACAAGGGTTGATATAGATGAAATAAGAGGAGTTAAATCTGAAAGTGCTCTACATAGACTTTTAGAAAAAGACTTAATTAAAGAAGTTGGTAGATTGGAAGTTCCTGGAAGACCAATTTTGTTTGGAACAACAGATGAATTTTTAAGACAATTTGGATTAAAGGAATTAAATGAATTACCTTCATTAGATTTATATGATAATAAAGATGAAGATATTATAGAGAATATGAGTGAAATTATAAAAGAGATGTAAGATATATTTTAGACTTCTAAAATATATCTTACATAAATTAATATAAGTTGCTTGAGGAAGAATCACAATTGTCTATAGGTGATTCTTCTTCACATTTATTTTTAGTAGACTTATCTTCATTAAAGAAACCTTTTATGGTATCTATAATTTGAGGGATAGAATCTACTATTCTATCATATGTATTATTTTGTTCTACAGGTAATATTCTTACAACATCTTTTCTTAAAACTAAGAAAGCTACTGGCTTAACGGTAATTCCAGCGCCGGAGCCACCTCCAAAAGGATGATTTGACATATTATCTCCAGGACCAATGCATACATTCCCAAATTCACTTCCACCAGAAACAAATCCAAAGGTTACTTTTGATATTGGAATTATATAGCTTCCGTCTTTTGTTTCTATTGCATCACCAATAACAGTATTAACATCTATCATTTCTTTTAAATTTTCCATTGTACTTTTCATTAAACTTTCAACAGGATGTTGATTTGTCATATTTTTCTCCCTAAATTGGGAGCCACCTCCTTATTTTCTTTACTTTTAATTAATAAGAATAATATACATATAATATTAGCAATATTAAAGTAAAATATACTAGTAATTCCAAAAGTTAATAAAGTTGAATTAAATTTAGGATCAATATCAAAAGATAAATCCTTAACTTTAAAGATTATACTTAAGAATAAATATAAAATAATAGGTATATTACAAAGGAGCCCATATAATATAGCAGAAATTGCAGCATCATCTATTCCATAAGAAAGTGAAGCTTTAATTTTAATTTTAGGCTTTAATTTATTTTTAGAAAAATTTCTATATAAATTTTTAAATGAAAGTTTTCTAGTAAATTTTCTTTTTGCTTTTATTTTGTTAGTTTTAATTTTAGGCTTCTTTTTCAATAGTTTTTTTAAATATTTATTTTCAACTCCGTTTTTAGATGAAAATAGAGGATATTTATATAGTTTTATGATTAAGTTTTTATCTAAATACTCTAATTTTATTTTTATAGGTAAAGGTAAAAACAATATTATTAATATAATAATAAGTATGATAATTAACTTCATTATTAAATCCTTTCATTGAATTTTAAAATTATCTTATTTAGAAAATTTTAAAATTATGTTTAAAAATTATCTTTTAGAACAAACTATTTTTAGATGGTAGTATAGAAGGTGATAATATGAAAAATATAAAAAAATTTTTAGCAACTATTTTATTAGTATTATTGACATTTACATGGGATATATATTCAGTTAAAGCTGTTACTGATGATAATATTGACAATGATAACGAATCTATTGATATACTTGAAGAAAACTCTATAGATATATCTTTAGATGAAGTTAATATTAATTCTCCTTTAAAGGTATCTGCTAGAAATGCTATTGCAATAGATGCTGAAACTAATGAAGTATTATGGAATCAAAATGGATATGAAATAGTACCGATGGCAAGTACTACTAAAATTTTAACTGCCCTTATAGCAATAAATTATGGCAATTTAGAAAGAAAAGTAACCATAAGTAAAAATGCTTCATCTATTAGGGGTTCAACAGTAGGATATGTAGCAGGTGAAGAAATAACTATGAGAGAATTATTATTTGGATTGATGTTTAGATCTGGTAATGATGCAGCTATAGCTATTGCAGAAGATATTGGAGGATCAATAGAAGGATTTTCTAATATTATGAACGATTTTGCTAAAAGCGTAGGAATAATAGATTCACATTTTGAATCTCCACATGGTCTAGATAGTCCAAAACATTATTCTTCTGCATATGATTTAGCAATTTTAACATCAAAAGCAATGGAATATGATATTTTTAGAGAATGTGTCGGAGAAAAGGTAATATATAAGGATAAGTATAATTTTACTAGAGATTATCAAAACATTAATAAAATATTATATAAAATACCAGGTGCTAACGGAGTAAAGACTGGATACACAGGTGGTGCTGGCAAATGTTTAGTTTCGTCTATAAATTATAACGGCAAGAATATAATAATAGTTGTATTAAACTGTGTTGATAGATGGAATGTTACAGAAAAAATATATAATTATGTTATAAAAAGTAATGAGTTTATCAATAAGAATAATAAAAAAATATTAGATGAAGAAAAACTTGCGGGTTTAGGTAAAATAATAAATGAAGAGGATTTAACTTATGGATATAAAGAAAGTGATGTTATAGAAGTGGAAGTTTTTAAACCGATAATAGATGTAGAAGAAGGACATATAATTGGGAAAATATCCATTAAAGAGAAGCTATATGAAAAAAGCAAATTTCCTTTAATAAGTAATATAAATATAAGTAAAGAGGAATTAGAAAAAATAATAATTGGTGAAAAGTAGAGGCTACATAGTCTCTACTTTTTATTTTTAAGATTGTAACAAAATAAATTATAATAAATAATCTAATATTGTATAAGAAATCTTTGGAGAGATATAAAATAATGAGGGAAATTGTAGAATGTATTGATTCAGGTACAGAATTTTGTCCGTGTAAGTTAGCTGAAGCAGGTGAATGTATAGTTTGTTCACAATTGCAGGGAAGTTGTTTTTGTGATTGTTTAAACTGGAAGGGGGTTTGCATATATCACGAATTTATTAACAATGGTTCTAAAGCTAAAGAAGGAAGAAAAACATATAATTGTTTAGTTAAAGAAACAGAACTTTATGAAAAAGATATATTATTAATTAAGTTTGAAGTCCCTCACAAGTTAGCAATAGATTTAGTAAAAGCAGGCAGTTTTATATTTATTAGACCAGATGAAAATAATATATATTTTGATGTTCCTATATCTATATTAGAGTCTGATATAGAAAAAAATATTGTTTCTATAATGATAGAAATAAGAGGAATAAAAACAAAAAATTTATTAAACGTAAAGGAAGATAGCATATTAACAATAAGAGGACCTTATTGGAATGGAGTATTTGGATTAAAAAATTTAAAAACTCAAATAAATAACAATGTATTAGTACTAGCAAGGGGAATAGGAATGGCTCCAATGATTCCTGTTATTAGAAATTTACATCAAAATAATAATAAAATAATATTAATCCTAGATAAATCACCTTATAAAGATAATTATGTAAAAGAGTATTTGAAAGATTATAATGTTGAAATCATTAATGAAATTTTAATAGATAAAGGGGAAATTAGTGATGAAGCAAAAGTCATAATTAAAAATCTCTTATCTGAAAAGGATATTAAGTATGTTCATATTGCAGGAGCAGACATATTAAGTGTAAAACTAATAGAGTATTTAAATAGTATAAATAGAGAAGATATAAAGCTTTCATGCTGTAACAATATAAAAATGTGTTGTGGAGAAGGAATATGTGGAAGCTGTACTGCTAGATTTTCAGGACATAGAGTAAAAAGATTTTGCAAAGTTCAAACAGATCCAAGAAAGGTATTTGAAGGGAGAAGATTTATATGACCAAGGTTATTATTGTTGGGGGAGGATGGGCTGGTTGTGCATCTGCAATAACAGCAAAGAAAGCAGGAGCTGAAGTCCATTTATATGAAAAAACTGATTTATTATTGGGACTTGGAAATGTTGGAGGCATAATGAGAAATAACGGAAGATGGACAGCATCTGAGGAATTAATAAATCTTGGTGCTGGAGATTTAATAGATATTGTTGATAATACTGCAAGACATAAAGATATAGAATTTCCAGGTCATAAGCATGCTACATTATATGATGTGAATTTAATTGAAGGTAAAATAAGTAAGTATTTAGAAGAAATGGGCATAAATATTCATATAGAAAGTAGAGTTACTGATGTTAATTTAGAAGGTAGTAAAATTAAAGGAATATACCTTAGTGATGGTAGCTATGAAGAGGGTGATGTATTTATTGAAACAACAGGAACTACAGGTCCAATGGGAAATTGCTTAAGATACGGAAATGGATGTTCAATGTGTATTTTAAGATGTCCAGCCTTTGGTCCAAGATTAAGCATAAGTGAAAGATGCGGTGTTTCAGATATACATGGAGAAAGAGACGTAGATACATTAGGAGCAATTTCAGGTTCTTGTAAATTAGCTAAAGAAAGTTTATCAAAAGAAATTGTTGAAGAGTTAGATAGAACAGGATGCGTTATATTAGAAGTTCCAAAGGAAGATATAAATTATGATAAGCTTAATGCTAAGGTATGCCAGCAATATGCTTTAAAGGAATTTGCAGAAAATATAATTTTATTAGATACTGGACATGCTAAGCTAATGACTACCTATTATCCACTAAAGAAGCTTAGAAAAATTAAAGGCCTTGAAAATGCAAAATATGTTGATCCATATGCAGGAAGTAAAGGGAATTCTATAAGATATTTATCAGTAGCACCAAGAACTAATGATTTAAAGGTTAAGGGAGTAGATAATCTATTTTGTGCAGGTGAAAAATCTGGATTATTTGTTGGCCATACTGAAGCAATAGTTACTGGTTCATTAGCAGGTCATAATGCTGTAAGATTAGCTATGGGAATACCATTATTAATATTACCTTCATCAATTGCAATTGGAGATATAATTTCATATGCCAATGAAAAAGCTGAAAGTAGAGAGGGAAGAAAAAATAGATATACCTTTGCAGGAGCTGAATACTTTAAGAGAATGAAAGATTTAGGTCTATACACTAAAGATAAAGAGGAAATAAAACAAAGAATTAGCAAAGTTAATTTAGATAACGTATTTAATCAAAAATTAATATAAGTAGTTAAGCACTTAGTTTGTTCTAAGTGCTTTTTGCACATTTTAAGAATTATATTTTTAAATAAAATACTCGTAAATGATGATAAATTTATAAGAAACAAATGCTAACATAAAATTAAATACAAAAATAATCCAAATTCAAGATTAGAATAGAAGGAAAAATAAGTATGTTTATTGAATTATAGAAATAAAATCATATATGTATAAATGATGACAGAAAGTAAAAAAGAAAAGTTTATTAATAAAAATATAAATTAAAACATTGCCTAATCTTTAATAAAGGAGTTTTTTATGAAAACTAATATTGGAATATCCATAGATAAGTTATTAACCCTTGAGATATTAAAAGGATCAAAGGTACTTGCTGGAAACAAAGGATTAAAAAATAAAATTACTAAAGTAAATGTAATGGAGGTACCAGATATTATTGATTGGGTAAGCAAAGGAGAATTCTTAATTACTACTGCTTATTCTATAAAGGATAATGTGCAAATATTAGAAGAATTAATTCCAAGATTAAAAGAGAAGGGGGTTGCAGGGCTAGGAATTAAGGTAGGTAGATATGTAAAAGAATTATCAGATAATATTTTTAAATTAGCAAATAAACTTAACTTTCCAATTATAGAGGTCCCAATATCTGTGTCTCATACAGATATAATTTCATCAATTTTAACTCAAGTTATAAGTGAGCAAACTATTCTGTTATTAGAAATTGAAAGATATAATAAAGAAGCTATGGAGATTGTTATAAATGGTGGCAACTTAAATGATATTGCAACAAATCTATATAATAATATAGGGAATACTTTAGCTATTTATGAAAATATAAATGATAGATGTGAAATTATTTGTAATGATAATATAGAGAAAAGTGAAATTGAAAAAATAGTATATGAATTTATTAGTAACAATAACTATTGCCAAAAGAGTTGTTGTGAGAGTATGGATATTATAAATGGAAATAATATTAAAAGAGTTACTATTCCTTTAATTATTAATAAAATAGAATATGGCAATGTTTTTATATGGTCTGATAATAGTGATATAAATACATTACAAAAAATGATTATTGATCTTTATATTAATATAATAATGCTGGAATTTTCAAAGAGAATTTCTATGCATAGTATGGAAAGTAAGTATAAACTAGAGTTTTTTGATGATTTACTAAGTCAGGATGAAATCAGATTAAAAAGGGCCATTGAAAAATCTAAAAATTATAATTTTAATATATATAATAAATATTGCATTATAGAAATAAGGTTAAAGGCATGGAATGAAGAAATTAAACATAGTTATCAAGAAGAAATAAGTAATTTAATGTTTATTGTAAATAGAATTATTAAGTCTTGTAAAAATAATATTATATATGTAGAACGCGGAGATAGGATTATACTTTTATATGGAAGTGATAAAAATTATAATGCAGTTAAGATTAAAGAGGATACATTAAATTTATGTAAAAGAATTTATTCAGAGGCAGTAAAGAAGATTACTTCTATGGAAATAATAGTTGGTATTGGAAGATGCTATATTGATATATCACAATTGTATAAAAGTTATGATCAAGCCAAGCTTATTGTTGAGCATTTAAGTAAAAGTACTACTGAATCAATAATCCATTATGATGATTTAGGTATTTATAGAATATTAGCTCATGATGAATTAAAAGGGGAACTAATTGATTTTTGTAAAGATACTATTATGCCATTAATAGAGTATGATAAGGAATATGAATCAGAGCTAGTAAAGACATTAAAACAATATTTTAAATTTAATGGGAATATGAAGAAAATTTCTGAAAGGATGTATATGCATTATAATACTATAGTGTATAGAATTAATAAAATTGAAGCAATTACTGGGTTAAATATAGAGGATGGCGATAATAGGTTAAATTTACAAATAGCTTTAAAAATATTAGATATTATAGAAATAAATTAAAGTACTTATAGGTAATTTTTAAAATTGCCTATAAGTACTTTTTCTATTTGGTAAATGTTTACAAAAGAAAAGTTTAAGCTTTATAAATATTACACAAAAGGTTTTTTTAATAATTATAGAATTATATAAGTATAATAAATTGTAAGAGAATTACAGGGGAAAAGGATGAGGTTTCTTGGAAGCATTATTTATAAGTAAAGATTTATTAGAATACGTTAAAAGCAACACTACTATTATAGCTAAAATTCATTCAATATTTAATAATGCTTGCAACATGGAATATAAAGAAAAACTAATAACAATTTTAACAAAAGATAAGATAATAGCTCCTATGAGTATAGTTATAGATAATCCAGTGGGCTTTGATTTCAAAAAGCTTAAAATAAATAGTAATAATAAATTTGTATTTACTGATGAGTTTATTATTTGTAGTAATTTTACTTTTAAAGTTGAATTAAAAAATGCAAAAGTCTATGATCCAAAGATTGAAAGATTAGAAAACTATATTGAAGAAGAGGTTATTTTGAAAAACTTAATTAAGATGAAAGACATTTTATTTGAATATGGAAAATTAGACTTCTTTTATCCTCTGCTAGATGATATTAAAAATTGCATTGCAAATGATTTAGTTTATAAATTAAGGATAATAGATATAGGAAAATTAAGTAATGGATTAAGTTTAAAAAACAATGATAAAAGTTATCTATTTATAAAAAACAAATTTATAGACTTTTTAAAAGCTATTATAAGCTATGATATTGCTAATATTCAAGATTATGCAAGTAACATAATTGGATTTGGCTTTGGATTAACACCATCTATAGATGATTTTATAAGTGGACTAATGATTTCAATTATTTATTTAGGAGATTATTACAACTTAGATATTAAAAATATATATAAGTTTAATAATAAATTAATTGCAAAATCAATAAATAAAACTACAAAGGTAAGTAGTGAAATGCTTATAAATTCAGCAAAAGGTGCAATAAGTAAGGGGATTAAACAGTTGATGACTACATTATTATCGGAGGATGATGATGTAAGCATAACCAATGATTTGAAAAGGGTTATTTCCTTTGGAGAAACTTCAGGAAGTGATATGGCATTTGGAATATATATAGGATTTGCCATTTTTACTGATATTAGATATAGGGGGAATTGGAAATGAATCTATGTGTAGATATTAGAAAAAACGTGTACTACGATTCAGTAGCGCTAATGCTTATTACAAAAGAAGTTAAGAAAATGGATGGTGTTAAAGAAGTAATCGTTGGAATGGCAACAGAATTGAATAAAGAATTAGCAGAAAACTTAAACCTATCTAATGATGAAATAAGAACATTAACACCTAATGATTTCTTTATTTCAGCATATTCAGAAGATAATGATGGTCTAGAAAAAATTGTAGATAGAGTAAATGAATTATTAAATTCAAAACAAAAAGAAGAAGAAACTGAAATAGAAGTTAAAACTTTAACTGCAGCAATTAACCATATGAAGGATGCAAATATGGCAGTTATATCACTACCAGGAAAGTATGCAGCTTATGAAGCAAAGAAGGCCTTAAATAAAGGATTTAATGTAATGCTTTTCAGCGACAATATAACTGTAGAAGAAGAAATTGAATTAAAGAAATTAGGAAGAGATAAGGGCCTTTTAGTTATGGGCCCAGACTGTGGTACTGCAATAATTAATGGAATTCCTTTATGCTTTGCAAATGTAGTTAGAAGAGGAAATATAGGAATTGTTGGGGCCTCTGGAACAGGAACTCAAGAAGTAACTGTACTTATTGACAAATTAGGTGGAGGGTTATCACAAGTTATAGGTACTGGTGGTAGGGATTTAAAGAGTGAAGTAGGCGGAATAATGATGCTTGAAGGCTTTAAAGCACTAATAGATGATAATGCAACTGATGTAATAGTTTTAATTTCTAAACCTCCTGCAAAGGAAGTTGCTGAAAAGATTCTTGAAATGGTAAAGGCTACTAACAAACCAGTTGTAGTTAATTTTATAGGTGGAGATAGAAGTCAAATAGAAAAAAGTGGAGCATATGCATGTATAAGTTTAGAAGATGCAGCTCATAAAGCCTATAATTTATCAAAAGGTATTGAACCACAAGATTATGAAGGCTTTGAGATGTCAGATAATGAGATAAATGAAATAGTAGAAAAGGAAGCCTCTAAACTACATCCATCACAAAAGTATTTAAGAGCATTATATACTGGTGGAACATTAGCGGATGAAGCTATGAAACTACTTGGTAAAGAAGGCTTTTCAATATATTCCAATATACCTTTATCACCAGAGTTTAAATTAAAAGATATTCATAAGAGTGAAGAGCATACTTGTATAGATTTAGGTGATGATGATTTTACTGTTGGAAGACCACACCCAATGATTGATCCAATAGGAAGAGTTGAAAGATTACCTAATGAAGCTTTAGATGAAGAAGTTGCAGTTATACTTATGGATTTTGTAATAGGATATGGATCTAATATGGACCCAGCTGGAGAGATGTTACCATATATTATTGAAGCAAAAAAGAAATTTGAAAGTGAAAATAAATATTTATCTATAATAGCTTATATTTGTGGAACTGATAAAGATCCACAAAGTTATAGAGAACAAAAAGAAAAGCTAGAAGCAGCAGGTGTTATTCTTATGCCATCAAATGCACAAGCAGTACGACTTACTGCAAAGCTTCTTAAAGCGATAAAGGGTTAGGAGGTGCGGTATGTCTTTAATAAATAAATTATTTGAAAATGATTTAAAAGTTGTAAATCTTGGGTTAGAAGCTTTTCATAATGATTTAAAAGAACAAAAGGTAGAATCAATCCATGTAAATTGGAGGCCACCAAGTGAATCAAGTAAAAAGCTAGATCAATTAGAAGATGAGGATATAAAAATAAAGATAGAAGCAGCTAACAAAGAAGCTATAGAAAGATTATTATCAGCTCAGCCTGTGATATTAGGAGTAGGAAAAGCAGGGGATGATATTCCAGGTATGACAAAGAACACTATACTTCATGCAGGGCCACCAATTACTTGGGATAGAATGAGTGAGCCTTTAAGAGGTGCAATAATAGGAGGGCTTTTATATGAAGGCTTAGCTTCTGAGGAAGAAGAGGCAAGAAATTTAGCAGCATCAGGAGAAATAATTTTTTCACCATGCCATCATCATAATACAGTTGGCCCAATGGCTGGAGTTGTTACTTATTCAATGCCAGTATGGAAACTGCAAAATAAAGCTTTTGGGAATTATGCTTATTGCACATTTAATGAAGGATTAGGAAAAGTATTAAGATTTGGTGCCTTTAGTGATGAAGTTATAGATAGACTTAAGTGGATTGAAAGCACATTAGCTCCTGTTATTAAAGAAACAATGAATATTAGAGGGCCTATAGATTTAAAAGCTATCATTGGACAAATAGTTCAAATGGGTGATGAAGGTCATAACAGAAATAAAGCTGGTACATCACTAATATTTAGAGAGTTAGCACCATATGTAGTTAAGACAAGTTTCTCGGATGAAATAAAATCAGATGTTTTATCCTTTATAGATAAAAATGATCATTTCTTTTTAAATATTTCAATGCCTGCATGTAAATGTAGTTTAGATCCATTAGAAGATATTGAGTATAGCACAGTGGTATATACAATGTCTAGAAATGGTACTGATTTTGGAATAAGAGTAAGTGGAACTTCAAAGGAGTGGTTTACAGCACCTTGTGAATTAGTTCAGGGACTTTACTTCCCTGGCTTTGATGAAAAAGATGCAAATCCAGATATAGGAGATAGTTCTATTACAGAAACAGCAGGAATAGGTGGTTTTTCAATGGCAACAGCACCAGCAATTGTTCAATTTGTTGGAGGAACACCTAAAGATGCTATAAATTATACAAATAGTATGTATGAAATAACTCTTGCAGAAAATAATGCTTATAAATTACCGAACTTAAACTTTAGAGGTGCACCTACTGGAATAGACATAAGAAAAGTAATTGAAACAGCAATATTACCAGTAATAAATACTGGTATAGCATGTAATAGAGCAGGAGTTGGACAAGTGGGAGCTGGTATAGTTCACCCACCTACAAAATGTTTTGAAGATGCATTAAATGCATTTATAAATAAATATATATAAATTGAATGGAGGATTTTAAATGAACATTATTGATGCTTTTAGCAATGTAAAAATGTATGATTTAACTCAAAAACTTAGCCATTTAACACCACCTTGGCCAACTTATGAGCCATTAGAAATTAAATTTTTCAAAAGATTATCTTCAAATGGAGCTAATGGACAAGTATTGACACATTCAAACCACGTTGGAACTCACTTAGATGGTTCTCTACATTTCTGTACTCATGGAAGAGATATAGCAAGTATTCCACTAGAAGAATTAGTTGGACCAGGAGTAGTAGTAGACCTTTCTGATATAGCAGAAGATTATGGAATTTATACATCAAAAGACATTATGGATAGAGCAGATGTTAGAAAAGGAGATATCCTTATAATAAATACAGGTTATCACAAATATGGATGGGATGAACCAGAGGCTGACGAAGAAAGAGTTATGGTAAGACATCCAGGTCCTACAAGAGAATTTGCTGAATGGTGTAAAGAAATGGAATTTAAATGGATAGGTGTTGACTGCGGTTCTGCAGATCATCCAATGAATACAAAGATTCGTGAATGGTGTCCAAAAGAAGCTAGAAAAGCTGATAAATTCTTAAAATCTAAATATGGAAAAGGCTTAGATGATTTCTTCCCAGAAGATGATTACCAATTTATGCACTATGATTTATTCCCAGTTGATATAATTCATGCTGAAAATCTTGGTGGAGATATAGATAAGGTCCTTGGCAGAAGATTAATAATTGGATGTTTCCCTTGGAGATTTGAAGGTGGAGAATCTTGTATATCTCGTATAGTTGCATTTGATACTAAATAAAAATAAAAAAATAATTTTGAGAGGATGTTAAGTTATGATAATAGATAAAATGGAACAAACCTTAAGACCTGCTGAAAGTAATATGCCAGAATATCCAGCTAAATATATAACATTAGCTACTGGAGAAAAAATGGTTATACGCCAAATAAAGAGAGAAGAAGTGCCTCTAATATTAGAGGCTATACAACCTTTAATGGATGTAGAAAAAGATTTTTATGATATAGTTGCTTCAAGATTTTATTCTGAATTATTAGGTTACTACAAATATAGAGTTAAGGATGAATATTGCTTAATAGGAACTATAGATGGACTAATAGTTGGTATAGTTAATGGCCGTATGATTGATGAAAAATCAGGAATGTCTTATCACACAATTACTTTAAAACAAGGCTTAAGAATTGGTGCTCAATTATTTGCAGCTAAAATGGAATACCATTTTGATTATTTAAATCAAGAAGAAGTTTGGATAGTTGCAGAAAGTCCAAATGGATTTAAGAGATGGATGATAGAATATGAATTGGAATCAAGACCAGAAGTATGGCATGAATTAGGTGGAGTTCCAACTTACGTTTTAACTAAGGAATTATGGGATAAGCATAAAAAATCTAAATGTACAGGAAGACGTCCAGTTAAAGAAGAATTACTTGCAACTTCATTAAATCCTATCCTTCCAGAAACTTATTCTCAAAAACCAGGGTACAGAAGATGCGCGAAGTAGGTATAGTAGGCATCGGACATACTAAGTTTGGTAAATGGTCTGGAGGGACATTTATAGATATGCTTAGTAAAGCTGCAGTAGAAGCTTTAGATGATGCTGGTGTTAAAACTGGAGAAAATCATGGAATAGATCAAGTTTTTGTTGCATCTATGGGTGCAGGAATGGTTAATAGAGTAAGTGGTGTTGCATCTGCTTTAGTTGATACTTTAAATCTAAGACCTGCAATGGCTGATACAGTAGAAAATGGTCCAGCATCAGGTGGATCTGCAATAAAACTTGGTTATATGGCAATTGCTAGTGGTATGTGTGATGCAGTTTTAGTTGTTGGGGGAGAAATGATGAGAGTAATAAGTGGATGGGAAGGTACAGATTTCGTTGCAACTATGTTACACCCAGAAGCAGAATACAATTATGGACTAACTCTTCCTTCATTTGCAGGAATGTTTACCAAATTATGTATGGACAAATATGGTATAACTGAAAAAGACTTATCAATTGTATCTGTTAAAAATCATGAACATGCAGTTCATAATCCAGTAGCACATATTCATGTTGTTCCAAGTTTATATGCCATTGCTGATGATGAAGATGCTGATGTAATAAATCCTTATGTTGCAGAACCATTAAGACTATATCATGTATGCCCAGTATCAGATGGTGCAGCAGCAGTACTTTTATGTGCTATGGATGTAGCTGATAGATTTAATAAAAAACCTGTTAAGATAGCAGGTATAGGTCAAGCTACAGATACACATGTAGTAGCAGAAAGAAAAGTTCCTACTGATTTATTAGCAGTAAGACTTTCTGCAAAAAAAGCTTATGAAATGGCAGGGGTTAAACCAGAGGATGTAGATGTAGCTGAATTACATGATGCATTTCAAATTCTGGAAGTAGTTGAATCAGAAGAAGTAGGATTTTTTGAAAGAGGACAAGGACACATTGCTGCACGTAATGGAGAAACAAAAGTTGGAGGTAAAATTCCAATAAATACTTCTGGTGGATTAAAGGCTAAAGGGCATCCATTAGGAGCAACAGGGGTATCTCAAGTTGTTGAATTAGTAAAACAATTAAGAGGCGAAGCAACAGGAAGACAAGTTGAGGGAGCTAAAGTAGGACTTGCAGTTAACTTTGGTGGCTTTGGAAATAATGTAGTTTCAACAATATTAACAAAGGTGGAGGATTAGAAGATGAGTGAAAAGATGTATGCTTATAAATGTACAGCTTGTGGTGAACTTCATCATCCAAAGCATTATGTATGTAGAAAATGTGGTGCTAGAGAATTTGAAGAAGTTGAACTAGGGGGAGAAGTAACATTATTAACTTATACAAGAGTGTATAATCTTCCAGAAGGTTATATGAAACCTTATCTAGCTTTTGGAATAGTTAAATTTGATAATGGATTAACTGCTACTGGACAAATTGACTCTGAAGACCTTGAAATAGGTATGAAATTAAATACAACAGTTGGAGTAATAAAAGAAACTGTTGGTAGGGATTGTTATGGTTTCATTTTTAAACCTATAGAATAGAATATATTAAGACGAAGCTTCTATTGTACTACAATATAAATAAAAGTTAGTATAATAGGAGCTTTTAAAAATTAAATGTAATGGAGGGATTAAATTGCAAGAACTTCAGTACTTGAGACCAGAAAGTATAAAAGAAGCTTTAGAACTCTTAGATGGTTATGGCAAGAACTTAAAAATATTAGCTGGTGGTACAGATCTTATTATTGCACTAAAGGATAGATTAATAAACTGTAATTATTTAATGGATATTAAGAATATACAAGAGTTACAAGAAATAAGATATACAGAAGATAAAGGATTAGAAATAGGAGCAGCAGTTTCTTTAAATGAAATAATCCATTCAGACATTATTAATGAAAAGTATGGAATATTAATTCAGGCTGCTAAAACATTAGCTAATAGTTTACTTAGGAATAGAGCTACACTCTTAGGTAATATATGCAATGCTTCACCAGGTGGAGATATGCTTGGACCTTCTATTGTTCTTGAAGGTAAATTGGAAATCTTATCTAAAAATGGTGTGAGAATAGTACCTTTGAAAGATTTCTTTGTAGGAGTTAAAAGAACAGTATTAAAGGAAAATGAATTGGTTAGCAAAATTATTTTCCCAAGTATAGAAGGCGTTGGGAAATACAGAAGAAGGTCAAGAATAAAAGGACATGATTTAGCTCAAATAGGAGTTTCTATGTTCTTAAAAAATGACAGTTGGTTAAACGTTTCCATAACTGCTGCGGGACCAACACCAGTTATAATTGAAGACTTTGCTCTATTAAAGAAGGATAATCTTAAAGATAATATTCCTGTTATAGTTGATAAAATTATGACTTCAATAAAGCCAATAAGTGATCAAAGAGCAAGTAAAGAATTTAGAATTGATATGGCAAAATATTTATCAAATCAGATCTTAGAAGAGTTAAGTTCGGAGGGATAAAATGAAAGAGAAAATTCATCTAAATGTAAATGGAGAAGAGGTTTTTGTAGAAGTTGAGCCAAATAAAACTTTACTTTGGCTATTAAGAGAAGAATTGGAATTAACAGGAACTAAGGAAGGTTGTGGGGCAGGGGAATGCGGAGCTTGTACAGTTATTCTTAATGGTAAAGCTGTTAATTCATGTTTAGTAATGGCCTTAGAAGCTGATGGAGGATATGTTCAAACAATTGAAGGGGAAGCTAAAAATGGCAATCTTTCAAAACTTCAAGAAGCATTTATTAAGCATAATGGTCTTCAATGTGGTTTCTGTACTCCAGGAATGATAATGTCTGCAAGAGCTTTATTAAATAATAATCCAAAACCAAATAGAGAAGAGATAAAAGAGGCTATGCAAGGAAATCTTTGCAGGTGCACTGGTTATGAAGCTATTATAAAATCTGTTGAAGAGGCAATAGAAGAATAAGTAATTAATAATATATTTTAAATTTCTGATGAGGGGGGAATAGCTTTGAATTATGATTATGTGGGCAAAGGAGTAACAAGATTAGATGGAATCGAAAAGGTTACTGGAGAGGCTAAATATGTTCATGATATTAAACTTCAAGGAATGCTATATGCCAAAGTTAAAACAAGTCCATATGCACATGCATTAATAAAAAGCATAGATATATCAAAAGCTAAAGCATTACCTGGCGTAAAAGCAGTATTAACAGGAAAAGATGCTTATCAAAAGCTTGGAATATACATGATAGATAGACCTATATTAGCATGTGATAAAGTTAGATATTACGGAGAGGCAGTAGCAGCAGTAGCAGCTATTGATATTGAAATTGCAGAAAAGGCTATAGAGCTTATTGATGTAGTTTATGAAGAGTTACCCGTAGTACAAGATGTTGAAGAAGCTTTAAAAGAAGAATCACCTTTGGTTCATGAGGATATATCAAGTAATAAATGGATGGAAAATGTATTTAGTCCTGTAATAGGTACAAATATAGCTAACCTTTTTAAAATAAGAAAAGGAGATCCTGAAAAAGGATTTGAGGAAGCAGATATAATTGTAGAAAATACATTTACCCAACCGCAAGTGCTTCATGTTCCTATGGAAACTCATAATGTAATAGGGAAATGGTCAGTAGGAAATAAAATTAAAGTATGGAGTAGTGCACAAGCACCATTTGCTATAAGAGATTTAATGAGTGTTGCTTTAGAAATTCCAAAGCAAGACATAGAGGTTATAGTTCCATATGTAGGTGGAGGCTTTGGTGGGAAAGCAGGTATTCATTTAGAACCACTAGTGGTTTTACTTTCTAAAGCTGCAAATGGTAAGCCAGTTAAACTTTGTCCTACAAGAGAAGAAGAAACTTCTACACTACCATGTAGACAAGGCTTGGTAGCAAAAATTAAAACTGGTGTGAAGAAAGATGGTAAAATAGTAGCAGAGAAAATTGAATATTTATGGGACGCAGGTGCTTATGCAGATTATGGAGTAAATATTGGAAGAGCTTCTGGGTATTCTGCAGCAGGTCCATATGAAATAGATAATATATTTGTAGATTCATATACAATATATACTAATCATATTTTTGGAACAGCATATAGAGGTTTCGGGCATGCAGAGTTCTTTTGGGCAGTAGAAAGACAAAGAGAATTAACAGCTAAAGCTTTAAATATGGATTCATTCGAATTTAGAATGAAGAATTTATTAAAGTCTGGTTCTAAGACTATTACTGGTGAAATAATAACTGAAAATACAGGAAATGTTCAAGAATGTTTAAGAATTGTTAAAGATAGTATAGGATGGGGAACAGAAAAGACTGAAGAAGAAAAAGCTAATGAAATGAAGACAGGAAAATATAAAGGAAAAGGAATAGCAGTTCTTCATAAAGCTCCAGCAATGCCTTCTTGGTCTGCATCATCTGCCTTAATTCAGATGAATGAAGATGGTTCAGTTAAATTTAATGTTGGGGGTATTGACTATGGACAAGGAACCTATACAGTTTTAGCTCAAATTATAGCAGAGAGACTTCATGTTCCTTTAGAAAAAATCCATGTAGTTAATGAAACAAATACAGATACAGCACCTTATGATTGGCAGACTGTTGCAAGTCGTATGACAGTTCTTGCAGGTAACGCAATTATAGAAGCTTGTGATGATTTAGTAGAACAGATTTATGAATTAGCATCAATAGTTCTTCATGCTGCAAAACACGAATTAGCAATAGGTGAAGAATGTGTATATGCAAAACAACACCCAGAAAATAGACTTCCTTATAATAAGATAGCTATAGGATATGTTTATTCAAATGGCAATTCAATTGGAGGTCCATTAATAGGAAGAGGAAAGAGTATAGCTCAAGGATTAACATTCTTAGATCAAGAAACAGGGCAAGGAAGACCAGCTTTAGATTGGACTTTTGGAGCTCATGGAATTGAGTTAGAAGTAGATAAAAATACAGGTGATATAGAGATATTAAAAATAGCATCTGCCTTTGATGTAGGACATGTTATGAATAAAATGCTTTTAGAAGGACAAGTAGTAGGAGGAGTAATACAAGGATTAGGAACAGCTTTATGTGAAGGTATGATTTATGATAATAAAGGCAGGCTACTCACAAGAAATTTTGTAGACTATAAGATTCCTACAATGCAAGACTTACCAGGAAAGATAGAACTTCATTTTGTAGAAACACCACAGCTTGATGGCCCATATGGAGCTAGAGGTTGTGCAGAGCATCCTATGATTTCAATTACATCTGTAATAGGAAATGCAATAGCTGATGCAACAGGAGTAGAAATATATGAACTTCCATTTACTGCAGACAAAGTATATAGGGCATTAAATAAAAGGTAAATAAAATTTTTATAATATATGAAGGAGAGTGAATTAATGAGACGTACTATTGGTGTAGACGAAAAATTACCTTTACTCCAAACATTACCATTGAGTTTCCAACACTCAACTGCAATGTTTGGTGCCACTATTCTTGTCCCAATTCTTTTTGGAGTAGATCCAGCCATTGCATTACTTATGAATGGTATAGGAACAATGTTATACTCCTATATTACAAAAGGAAAAATTCCAATGTATCTTGGATCAAGTTTTGCATTTATTTCTCCAGTATTACTAGTAATTGAGCAGTATGGTGATTATTCATATGCTCAAAGTGGATTCCTTTTTCTAGGGATACTATATCTTGTATTATCCCTTATAATTAGATCTGTTGGTACTAGATGGCTAGACATAGCACTTCCGCCACCAGTTGTAGGTGCAGTTATTGCAACTATAGGTATTGAGCTTGGACCTGTTGCTGCAGAACAAGCTGGTTTACTTGGTGGAAAAAGTACAGATGTAATTATAGTAGCAATGTTTACTTTAGGTGTAGCAGTTATTGGGTCTTTATTATTTAGAGGTTTTATACAAGTAATACCTATTCTTATTGCAGTAGTTGCTGGATATATTTTTTCATGCTTTATGGGGATGGTGGATTTTTCAGTTATAGCAGCTGCTCCATGGTTTAAGCTACCTACATTTACTGCACCAAAATTTGATATTAATGCAATGCTCATTATTGCGCCTGCTTGCTTAGTTGTAATAGCTGAGCATATTGGAGACTTAATGGTTACTGGAAATGTTATAGGGAAAAATGTTATTAAAGATCCAGGATTACACAGATCTTTCTTAGCAGAAGGTCTTAGCAACCTTATGTCTGGATTAGTTGGTTCACCTCCAAATACAAGTTATGGTGAAAACATTGGGGTTATGGCTATAACAAAAGTATTCTCTGTATGGGTTATTAGAGGTGCTGCTATACTTGCAATTATATTTTCTCTTATTGGAAAGATATCAGTTGTTATTCAAACTATTCCTTCAGCAGTTATGGGTGGAATGACTTTATACTTGTATGGTGTAATTATTATATCTGGTATAAGAATGTTAGTTGAGCAACAAGTTGACTATGCTAAGAACTATAATTTAGCTTTAGGTGCAATTACATTTTTAGTTGGAACATGTGGAGCTACAGTTACAATTGGAGCAGTAAGTGTTAGTGGAATGGTACTTGCAGCTGTAGTTGGTATGATTTTATCACTTATAATTTATGCTTTTAGTAAACTTGGATTATTAAATGAAGAGTATAAAATCAAGTATAGGGACGAGATAGACCAAAGTCATAAAAATGAAGATACTAAAAATATTAATAATTAAATAGTTAATAAAGGCAGTAGAAGAGTTTTATACTTTAAAGTTCAGATACTGTCTTTTTGAATACGTTAGACATTTAAAAGAGAACAAACACTATAATATTTTATAATAAAAAATAAGGGTAAACATTCTTAAATAATATACTCGTAAATAAGCATTAAATAAATATAAAGTGGTGAATTTATGAAATAAATGTTAGAATATAAGTATAATTATTAACAAAGGAGGATGTATAATGGACATAGATTTAATGATATTATTTAATGGTTTCATAAGAAATTATGTCAATTTAGGGTTAAGTATAGGCAGCAAAAGTAAAGATATAATAAACCAAGAGAATAGATATTTTATTACATTAGGTAAATTATTAGGATATTTTGTCTCAAGCAAAAAGAGTGATGACGGAAACATTGAAATAGATTGGAAGGAATATGAGTTTAATACTATTAGTACTTCATCAACGAAATTAAATATAATAAGGGAAATAGACTTAACTAAGGATCTATCAGTAATACATAATTTAATTAATAAAGTTAATTTAAAACCTAACATAAGGTATATGCTTATATTGGAAGTTTCATCTTTCAATAGAATAGATTTTTTAAATAATATTATTAGTACATCATTAAAATCTACTAAGTATGAAGTATTGATAATATATAATGTAAGAGATGTAATAAAAAATATTTTTCACTATAATGCATATTTATTTAAAGATAGTGACACTATTAAAAGTAAGATAGGAATTTCATCAGTTGACGAAGATGGAAATTTAAAAGCTATTTTTAAAGTATAATAAGTAAAGGTGATATAAATGGATATTAAAAAAAGTAGAATTTATGAACTTTGGAACATTGATCATAGTAAAGTAATTATGTATAAGCAAATTATAAAAAATAATACGTTAAATGAATCAATGGAAATTGAAAGTGATAACTTGAATGAACTTATAAAAGAAGTAAGAGTTCAACTTAATAAATGGAATAAAATATCCTAAGGAGATTGTAATGAGTTTAGAACCAATTAATAATTTTAATTTTAAAAATATTATAAATATTAGATTTAATAATATTCTAGATGGTTTTGATAATTATAAGTATATAGAACTATCACCCATTAATAATGAGAGGCTAGATAAGGAAAATGAAGAAAATTTTATTAAGGCTCTTGAAGAATTTTATGATTTAAATGAAGGAAACTTGATTATTGATTTTTATAAAAATAAGTTAAATTATGAGAGTATTAATTTTATAAAAAATAACTTGAGTATTGAAGATAATATATTATTTGAAGAAGTTATTAATGAAGTTAATGATAATGATACTTATTATAAGGTTAATAACAAAATTTATATTAAATTATTAACAAAATTATGTACTAGAGAATTATTCTTTATTACATTTTATTTTTATAAATATCCAACCACAATATGGGGAAATTATAATTTGAGATTCCCTTTATTCTATAATGACATTGAAAATATTAGTAAGTATATAAAAATAGCCCAAATAAATAAGTTATATTAAATAATAACATAAATATACCGATAATAACATAAACATAGTTATTATTGTTTGTGGGTGGGTTTATGTATAAAATAAAAGGTATTTTTAATAAGCTAAATAAAGAAAATACTAGTGATGAAAAAGAGAGTAATCAGGATTTAATTTGTTTTGTTTGTAATAGTGTAATAAATTATGGACAAGCATATATAAGTGATGAAGAATTAAATGTTTATTGCTCTGAGGAGTGTTATTTAAAACAATTAAATTCAAAATATTATTAAAAATGGTACATAGAACTATGTACCATTTTTATATTGTAATTTTAGTATTATCTTTCTCTAAGTTATTAAATAAATATATAGTTGATAATCTTAACTTCCCATTTTCTAAAATCCTTAAAAACCATTGTATATTAGAATTAGCAGAGGATGAGATAATAGAGTTTTCTTTTTTATCAATAGTCTTTAATCGTGGATAAATAGTAGTAGAATAATTATAGTTTTCTAAAGTAACTATTATGCTATATTCATAATTTGTACATAGATCATTTAAGGCTTTTAAATTTATAACTAAAGAATTATCTTCTATTTTAGAAGCACACTTAAGAACTTCACGGGTTTTAATGTTTTTTAAAAATACAGAAATAAATTTATAGTTACTTAAATTAATATCTTCAAATTTAAGCGTTAAATAGTAACTTTTTAATGAATAAAAACTTAATAATTTTTCAATTGAATGAAAATAAAAATGATTTTTTTCATAATCTTCAATATTAACTTGTTTTTTCATAGCTCCTCCTTGGAAAATAATATATAAACTATAATATTTGTATTGCTATGAAAAGATGATAATATTTAAAAAATTATTTTAACATATTAATCATAGTATCTAAAGTAGCTTTTGTTTTATTTAAATTATTAATATAGTCAGCAATATGATTTTTATAATATTCTATGCCACTATCAGTAATAGAATATATTTTTTTACTTCTTTTATTTAAAAATTCATCTCCAGTCCACGTACTTGTAACATAGCCTTTTACTTCAAGATCGTATAGGGTTTCATATATTGTACTGGAAGATACGGGGAATGGTAATGAAGTAGTAGAAAATTTATTTCTAAATTCTTCAAGTACTTTATTTCCAAAAATAGTATTGCCTTTAGACAATTCTTTTAGTATATAAAAGCTATAGAGCATTTTAGTATTTACAACATTTCTAGGAGCAACTAATCTATTTCTTTTTTCCATATAAATACCTCCTTATAAAAATATATTAACATAAAAGAATTATTTTTACAATTAAATAAAATGTTCTTAAATGATATACTCGTAAATGATAAAAAACTAATAAAAATATAAACAGTACCAAAATAAAACTAAAAGAATAGTATATAGTAAACAAAAGAGTAGGAGTTGATAAACATGTCAAAAAGAAGCAGATGTTGCTGTAGTAACAATTGTGGATGTAGATGTGGCTGTGGTGGATTCAATAACTGTGGTGGCTGTGGATTTAATAACTGTGGCTGCGGTGGATTTGGAGGCGGCTTTGGTGGCTGTGGTGGATTCGGTGGCGGTTGTGGATTCGGTGGCGGTTGTGGCTGGCCATTATTATGGTTATTGTTACTAGGTGGATGTTGGTAATAATGTAATAAAAGGATGCATTAATTTGCATCCTTTTATCTTAGTTAATAGTATATAATAAAGTAAAGATAATAAGAATATGTTAGAATATATTAGAGGTGAAAAGATGCTTGAGAAAAAATGTTTTTGTGAAAAGTGTAAAAAAATTCAACCAATAATTATTAGAAGAAAAAAAGAAACTAAAGATTTTAATATTGGTAAGGTAACTTATAATAAATTATATGGTACTTGTGCTGTATGTGAAGAAGAAGTATATTCTTTTGAATTATCAAGAAAGAATAAATTAGAATTAGAGAAAAAAATAAAAGAATTAGAAGATGAATTAACAATATTAAAAATAATTGAAGATAGTAATTCGGGAATTTTGGAAATACAAGAAAGTGATAAAGAATTAATAAAAGAGCTTGAAAATATTCTTACGAATAAAAAATAAAGAAAAATAATTAGTTATTAAACTTCTAAAAAATTAATATAATATGTGTATAGCATGTATTCCTAGGAGGAAATTATGTTAGATTTACTTGTTTATTTAGATGAGTTATTAATTAAAAATTTAAACTCATTATCATTAAATGGGTATATTGATATAAGAACATATAGAAGAATTAGAGATAGAACAATAGGAGGAAATGCTAGAATAAGTGATAGAAATTCAAATGCATTAGATTACAAAAATCAAAAAGATAAAATTTCTGGATATAAAAGCAGACATAATATATGTGAAGAACATTTTCAAGATGGTTCAGAACGAGTTTTAGGACTAGAAGGCAGAGATTTTGACAGAAATGAGCAAGAAATAAAGAAGATAACTACAGTATTCACTCTTCATAATGACTTGTTAACCAACATGTACAAAAATAATAACGTTATAAATGCCATAAATTTTAAATCAGTAGAAGATCATAATATAAAAGTTGGAGATTATATCGAAATAACTGGCTGTGTTCAAGAAGTTTCTATTCCTTTATATATAGATACATTAATAGATAGTTTAAATTGTTATGGAGTTGATTTTTTAAATGCATATCTAAATAAAGAAAAAGATATTGTAAAAGTTTTAGATTTTGGAATTATTACTAGGCTTTTGGAAGGTTTAAAAAATAAAATCACAAAAAATGGAACTACTGATTTAGTTTTAAAAAATTCTGATACTTCTATAGTTCTAACAATTAATGAAAATAATTTTGTTAATAATGGATATAATACTTTTGATTTTATTCAATGTTCTTGCAAAATATTTGGTAAAGTGATGATGATTAAAGAGGATACTGATAAATGTATTAGTTTATTAAGAAAATCATCCCAAGAAGAATATTATGAAAAAGTTTTAGAATCAATTGAACCATACTTAAACATACTTAGAGCTAAAAATATAATTTTACCTAAAAGGCCAAAATGTAATATAACTGGGAAAATGATAATGATTTTACCTATAAGCATATGTATATAAAATTATATATGCTTATTATTTTTTTATAGAAACACTAATCTATTTGAGGTATAATTATTACTTATGAAGGAAGTTAAAAATATAGAAAAGAGGCAGAAATATGAAAGTAGGATTTGATCATAAAAAGTATTTAGAAGAACAATCTAAATATATTTTAGAAAGAGTAAATAATTACGATAAGCTATATTTAGAGTTTGGTGGAAAATTAATGTATGATTTACATGCAAAAAGAGTTTTACCAGGGTTTGATGAAAATGCTAAAATAAAACTACTTCAGAAATTGAAAGAGAAAGTTGAAGTTGTTATTTGTGTTTATGCTGGGGATATAGAAAGAAACAAAATAAGAGGGGACTTCGGTATTACATATGACTTAGAAGTACTAAGATTAATAGATGATTTTAGATCTTATGAATTAGATGTTAATAGTGTTGTCATTACGAGATATGATGGACAACCTGCTACAACAGTTTTCATTAACAAACTTGAAAGAAGAGGAATTAAAGTTTATAAGCATAAAGCAACTGCTGGATATCCAACAGATGTAGATACGATAGTTAGTGAAGAAGGATATGGACAAAATCCATATATTGAAACTACTAAGCCAATAGTTGTAGTTACTGCACCAGGTCCTGGTAGTGGAAAGTTAGCAACTTGCTTAAGCCAATTATATCACGAAAATAAAAGAGGTAATGTTGCGGGATATTCAAAGTTTGAAACTTTTCCTGTATGGAATGTACCTTTAAAACATCCATTAAATATAGCTTATGAAGCTGCTACTGTAGATTTAAAGGATGTAAATATGATAGATTCATTTCATGTTGATGCTTACAATGAAGTTGCTGTTAATTATAACAGAGACATAGAAAGTTTTCCTGTTTTAAAAAGAATAATAGAAAAAATAACTGGAAAAGAATCAATATATAAATCACCAACAGATATGGGTGTAAATAGAGTTGGTTTTGGAATTATAGATGATGACATAGTTAAAGAAGCTTCTAAACAAGAAATAATAAGAAGGTACTTTAAAACAATTTGTGAATATAAAAAAGGATACATAGATAAGGATACTGCAGATAGAGCAAAGCTAATAATGGAAGAATTAAATCTAAAGGAAAGTGATAGAAAAGTTGTAATTGAAGCAAGAAACTATTCTTTAGAGAAAAAAATTGAACATAATAAAAATGATATTTATTCAGTAGTATCCTTAGAATTAAATGATGGTACTATAATTAATGGTAGAGAGTCAGAAATAATGGATGCACCAGCAGCAGTAATTTTAAACTCCATTAAGTATCTTGCTAATATTAATGATGATATTCATTTAATATCACCGGTTATATTAGAACCAATACAAAACCTAAAAAGTAATACATTAGGTATTAAAAATACTATCTTAAATTGTGAAGAGATATTAATAGCTTTAAGTATTTGTGCTGCCACTAATCCAACAGCACAAGCTGCTTTAAATAAGTTACAATGTTTAAAAGGTTGCCAAGCCCATTCAACAGCTATTATTTCTAACAATGATGATCAAACCTTCAGAAGACTTGAAATAGATATAACTTGCGATCCAGAGTACCAAAGTAAAAATTTATATTATAGTAACTAATAATGAAGCTGTTTTAACAGCTTCATTATTTTTTTACATTATTTATTTTAAATATATTTTTGGGTAATACTACTCTTAAGAGAATAGGAGGTTTTTTTATGGAAAAAGAAAGTTTAATAAAAATTATTCCACTAGGTGGAGTTGGTGAAATAGGTAAAAATATAACAGCTATTGAAGTAGAAGATGAAATAATAGTAATAGATTGTGGTATTGCTTTTCCAGATGAAGAAATGTATGGGGTAGATCTTATAATACCAGATATATCGTATTTAATAGAAAATAAAAGTAAAGTTAAAGGATTTTTTATTACTCATGGACATGAAGATCATATAGGAGCAATACCTTATATATTAAAACAACTAAATGCACCTATATATGGAAGTAAGCTAGCACTAGCTATAATTGAAATAAAGCTTAAAGAACATAATCTACTAGAAACTACTGAATTAATTACTGTAGACCCAGGCTCAAAAGTGGAATTTGAAAGTTTAAGTGTTGAATTTATTCAAAGTACACATAGTATTGCAGAATCATGTTGTTTATCAATAACAACTCCTCTTGGCATAATATTTCACACAGGAGATTTTAAAATAGATTTAACACCTATTGATGATAAAGTAATAGATTTAGATAGAATATCTACTATAGGGAAAGAAGGGGTATTATTACTTATGGCTGATAGTACCAATGTTGAGAGAAGTGGATATACAATGTCAGAAAAATCTATAGGAAATACATTTAATAGAATTTTTAGTGGTGCTAAAGGTAGAATAATTATAGCTACTTTTGCCTCCAATATTCATAGAATGCAACAAATTGTAAATTCATCTTTAGAAAATAATAGAAGAATAGCTTTTTCAGGTAGGAGCATGGAAAGCATATCTAAGCTTGCCTTAGAACTTGAATACTTACATATACCACAAGATATGATTATTGAAATTGATGACATAAATAATTATAATAATGAAAATATAACTATTATAACTACAGGAAGCCAAGGAGAACCAATGGCTGCATTAGCAAGAATTGCCTATGGAAATCATAAAAAAATAAAAATTCAAAAGGATGACTTATTTGTAATATCAGCTTCTCCTATACCAGGTAACGATAAGCTTATTTCAAAGGTTATTAATGAACTATTTAAAAAAGGTGCAGAAGTTATTTACGAAGATTTAGAAGAAGTTCATGTTTCAGGCCACGCCTATAAAGAGGAACTTAAACTAATGCATAGATTAATAAAACCAAAATATTTTATGCCTGTTCATGGAGAATATAGGCATTTAAAGCATCACAAAGATTTAGCAATGACACTTGGAATGAATAATAAGAATATTTTCATACTAGAAAGAGGAGATATATTAAAGATAAATAAAGAAGAGGCTAAATTAGATGGAAAGGTTTCTTCAGGTACAATTTTAGTAGATGGATTAGGTGTGGGAGATGTAGGCACTTTAGTTTTAAGGGATAGAAAGCATTTAGCACAGGATGGATTAGTTAACATAGTTGTTACTATTGAGAAAGAAAGTTATGCTATAATTGCTGGACCTGATATTATAACTAGAGGTTTCGTTTATGTAAAGGAATCAGAAGAGTTGATAAATGAACTTAAAGAAATAGCAACTGAAGAATTACAAAATTGTTTAGATGAAAAAATCCTAGAATGGTATTTAATTAAAACTAATATAAAAAAGGCATTAGAAAGATTTATTTATGATAAAACAAAAAGAAGACCAACAATTATACCAATTATTATGGAAATTTAGAAAAAATGATATATAATATAGTATAATATAAAAAAGAAATGGAGGGGTTTTATGAAAAATATAGCAGCATTTTTTGATATTGATGGAACAATATATAGAGAAGGATTAATTACCGAAGTTTTTAAAAAAATTATTAAGTATGAATTAGTAAGTGAAAATAAGTGGTATAAAGATGTAAGACCTGCCTATTTAAAATGGGATAAAAGACAAGGGGACTACGACACTTATTTACTTAAGATGGTAGACATATATACTGAAGCTATAAAAGGAATAAATAGTTACCATATTGACTATATAGCTAATAAGGTTATAGAACAAAAAGGTGATAGAGTTTATACTTTTAGTAGAGAAAGAATTAAATGGCATAAGGATCAAGGACACATTGTAATAGCAATTTCTGGTTCTCCTAGTGAATTAGTTAAAGAAATGTCTAAAAAATATAATATGGATGATTATAAAGGAACTATATATAAATTAGACAGTAACAATAAATATAGTGGAGAAGTTATACCAATGTGGGATCATGAAAGTAAGTTATCTGCTATAAAAGAATTTGAAAAGAAATATAATATTGATTTAAGTAAAAGTTATGCTTATGGAGATACATCAGGAGATATAACTATGTTTAAATCTGTAGGGATACCATATGCTATAAATCCAACTAAAGAACTTTTAGATAAAGTTATGGAAGATGAAGAAATAAAAAATAAAATAAAGGTTATAGTTGAACGTAAAGATGTTACTTATAGCTTAGATGTAAATTGCATAAATCTTATATAAGAAATAGACAATATACTTCTTAGGATATATAATATTAAAGAATATTACATTTAATATTATTTTAAGGAGAAAAACATGCTAACTATAGACAATAAAGTAATAGAAGAAAAAATTAAGCAATTAAAAAAAGCCATTGAAATAGTTGGAGGAAAATCTTTATTAAATGAATTTAAAGATAATGGAGATTTAGCTAACTATATATTAAATAGTTCTTTCCAAGGAGAAAAAGTTATATTTAAAATTATGGATAATGAATATACAGTAAATGAATTGCTTAAGTTAAAATTAGATTATGAAAAAAATTACATAAAAAATAAAAAAGTGTATATAGAAAAGATATCCTATAAAATTAAAGAATATAATACTTATTTAGATTCACTTATAAGAAAGTATAGAAAAAATGGTGGATTAGAAGAGTTTAGATGTATTAAAGAAGAAATTGATTTAAGATATTCTAAGGATATTAATAATTTCTTACTTAATAAAATAGGAAGTGAAATAGAAAGTAGTAATGATTACTATGGTGAGTATTTAGGATCAAAAAAAGAAGATTTTATAAATTCTATAATATGTAATATTGTTTAAATCATAAAATATACTCTTAAGGGAAAAATAATACTGAAGTACAACCTTAGGAGGTAGTAATTATGAAGAATAAACTAATGAGAAGCATGAAAAGAACAATGAAAAAAGGCAAAGCTAAAGGTATGATTCTAGTAGAAATAGCTGATGATTTCATGGATGTTATTCAAAATGCAAAGTTATATAAAAAAATGAATAAAAAAAGAAAAAAATTAAGATAATAATAAGGAGCTGTTTTAAACAGCTCCTTAATACATTTGATTGATTTTAAAACCATTATTATATAGCTCAGATTTAATTAATTCAATATGATCATTGCCATTAGTTTCAACAGTAACTTCTAACAACACGTTTTTTAATCTATTAGAAGCTTTAAATTGATTGTGCTCTAATTGTACAACATTTGCATTTAATTCAGATAATATCCTTGATATTTCTTGAAGTTGACCAGGAATATCAGGAAGTTCTACAGAAAAACAAAATAGTCGTCCTCTTTCAACTAAACCATCACTTATTAAAGAGGATATAGTTAACATATCAATATTACCACCGCTAATTATTGAAACAACTTTCTTATCTTTTAAATCTAATTTTTTTAATGCAGCTAAGGATGCAACTCCAGATGCTTCTGCTAATAATTTATGCCTTTCACATAAAATTAAAAATGCTTCAGCAATTTCTTTATCTGATACTGTTACAATTTCATCTACATATTCCTTTATTAAACTATAAGTTAATTCTCCAGGAGATTTGACAGCAATACCATCAGCAATAGTATTTACAGAAGGTAAAGATATCATTTTTCCTGATTTATAGCTTTGTTCCATGGCGTTAGCACCTTCAGCTTGTACACCGATTATTTTGATTTTTGGATTTATTTCTTTAGTAGCTAAGGAGATTCCACTAATTAGTCCACCACCTCCGATTGGACATATTATTACATCAATATCTTCAAGGTCTTCAAATATTTCTAAAGCTATTGTACCTTGTCCATAAATAACATTCATATCATTAAAAGGATGTATAAAAATAGAATCATTTTCAGATTCAATGGATTTTGCTTTTAAATAAGCATCGTCATAACAGGTACCATTTAATACTACATTTCCGCCAAAATTTTGAGTAGATTGAATTTTTAAATAAGGAGTGTTTTTTGGCATAACTATAGTTGACTTTACACCAAGAAGATTTGCTGCATAAGCTACTCCTTGAGCATGATTACCAGCTGAAGAACAAACAACACCTTTAGACTTTTCATCTTTACTTAAAGATCTAATTTTATTAAGAGCTCCTCTAATTTTATAAGCTCCAGTTACTTGTAAGTTCTCACATTTCATGTATACTGAACAATTATTAATTGAAGAAAAAATATTACTATGTATTAAAGGAGTTTTGGTAATAATATCTTTTATATTTTCTTTTGCTTTTTTTATTTCATTTAAATACATATAAGTCCACCTCTAGATAATTTAATAATAAAAGTATTATATCATTTTATTACAATATTATGAATATTTTTAAAATTAATATATTATTGTTTATTAATAAAGTATAATTTATTAAAAATAATACAAAAATATATAAAGAGAGGAGGCGGAAAATTGGATGATAACTTGATGGATTTAATTAATGTTGGCAATTTTACTAAAATTGCTGTAAAAAGATTCGAAGAAAATATAGTTAATAAAACAAACTATATTGAAAGTGTAAGAAGAGAAAGATTAGGAGAAAAAAGTAGTTTTAAGGAGGAGAAATAATGAATACAGAGTTTACAAATAAAATTCCAGCTCAAGAGCAAGATGTACAACCTGGAAAAGAAGAAGTTATGAATCCAACACCAGTATATAAAACTAATACTCCAGGTCATGGAAAACTTAAGGATAAAGTAGCAGTAATTACTGGTGGAGATAGTGGAATAGGAAGAGCAGTTTCTATTGCCTATGCTAAAGAAGGAGCAAAAATAGCCATTATTTATTTAAATGAAAACGAAGATGCAGAGATTACAAAAAAAGAAATAGAATCATTAGGCGGAGAATGTATTTTATTAAGTGGTGATATAGGTAATGAAGAATTTTGTATAGATGCTATAAATAAAATAAAAGAGAAATTTAATAAAATTAATATTTTAGTAAATAATTCAGCAGAACAACATGTATGTGAAAAATTAGAAGATATAACTAAAGAACAATTAGAAAGAACTTTTAAAACTAATGTTTTTGGAGCTGTTTATGTTACTAAAGAAGTACTTAAGCATCTATCAAAGGGTGATTGTATTATAAATACAACTTCTATAACTGCTTATAATGGAAATGAAACATTAATGGATTATTCTATGACTAAAGGAGCACTAACATCCTTTACTCGTTCATTAGCCATAAATTTAGTTAATAAAGGAATAAGAGTAAATGCAGTAGCACCTGGTCCTGTATGGACACCACTTATTCCAGCATCCTTTGATGCATCAGAAGTAGCAAAGTTTGGAAAAGATAATCCAATGAAAAGGCCTGCTCAACCAGTTGAACTGGCAGAAGCATATGTATTTTTAGCTAGTGAAGGAGCTAGTTTCATTACTGGAGAAACAATACATGTAAATGGAGGAGCAAATGTAACAACATAAAAATAATTTTAAACAACAATTTTTTTATATAGAACCTTCAAATTATATATATCATTTATAATTAAGTAATTCAGTTTTAATTAATTTTGCTTAATTATAAATAGAATTATTTATTAAAAGTGATATAATTATCTTATTTGGAGGGAAACTATATGGAAGAAAAAACAAATGTAATGCGAATTTTAGATAAAAAGAAAATTAATTATAAGAGTTATTCTTATGTAAATACTGATGCAATAAGTGGAGTTGAAGTTGCCGATGTTCTAGGGCAAGATCCAAATCAAGTATTTAAAACTCTTGTTACAGTTGGAAAGTCAAAAAACTATTATGTTTTTATGATACCTGTAGAAAAAGAGTTAGATTTAAAAAAAGCTGCTAAAAGTGTTGAAGAAAAATCTATTGAAATGATAAAGTCTAAAGATCTATTATCTCTTACAGGGTACATTCATGGTGGATGTTCACCAATAGGAATGAAAAAATTCTTTAAGACAACTATAGATGCTTCAGCCAAGGAACTTGATACAATAATTTTTAGTGCAGGAAAAATAGGTTATCAAGTAGAAGTAAATTTAGATGAATTAGAAAAAGTAATCAGATTTCAATTATCTGATTTAGTATAATAAAAAATAAGGAGGCTGTTTAGACAGCCTCCTATTTAAAATGCTCCAGAGCCTCCACCGCCACCACCTGTAAAGCTACTTCCAGATGAAAAGTTATTAAAGCTACTATCATTACTTTCATTTATAGTATTTTCTGCTGAAGAATGAATTTGGTTAAATAGAAACATGTTATTAAAATAATAATAACAATAATTATTTTTATTATTATTGTTATCTTTAAATTCAATATCTAAGTCTTCATAATCAATTCCTAATGCAGAGGAATATATTATAGATTCCTTAATATTAAATAGATCTTTCTTTTCTAATAAAGATATTAAATGATTTTTATATGCCTGCCATTTTAAGAATTCATTATAAGCTTCATTATTTAAAACTTCTTTATTTCTAATAGTAGTAAATAGATTAAGTCTTCTTCCATCTATATCTATTTGATTAATGAAATCATAATAAGAATTATTAAATCTTTTCGCTTTTCTTGTGCTTTTTTCTACTAGTTTCTTTATTGATAGAAGATTAAATTCTTTGTTGTCATCTTCATATCTTTTAAACCAATTAATCAGTATTTTTAAATGAGGATACTTACAAGAATCAATATCTTTTACTCTTGTAAAAGTCATATTTTCAACTTTACTATTTTCATCTAAAGAAGTATTTAATTTATATACTCCAATATTAGCAAGATATAATAAAGTTGATGGAACAATTGACCAAGATATATTATCTCTATTATA